>Ga0208966_1000011_pt1 | contig 81496 bp, 103 predicted proteins | sample GreLakmeHU45MSRF_FD_187701 | JGI IMG/M metagenome (GOLD analysis project Ga0208966, IMG submission 187701) | Freshwater lentic microbial communities from great Laurentian Lakes, MI, USA - Great Lakes metaG HU45MSRF (SPAdes) | ecosystem: Environmental > Aquatic > Freshwater > Lake | place: Great...
AAATATTGCAACTGCTAAATCAGCGGCAGAAGCCACAGCATCAGCTGACGCAACATCAAAGGCCAACGCCGCTCAAGCAGCAGCAGAAGCCACAGCATCAGCTGACGCAACATCTAAGGTAGCAGCAGAAGCCACTCTTAGAGTATCAGGTGACGCAGCATCAGTAGCGACAGCAGCAGCTGACGCTACAACTAAAGCTAACGCCGCTCAAGCAGCCGCTGCAACAGACGCTACAACTAAGGCTAACGCCGCTCAAGCAGCAGCGGAAGCAACTGCAGCAGCAGCCAATGCAGCACAGCAAGCAGGAACAACAGCATTTACAGCGTTAAACGTAAATGATCAAGCCAAGCAGTTTGCGGCTTCATCTTCTGGAACAGCATCAGTTGCTGGAACAGCTTATGAGTGGGCAAAGGCAGACTATCGCTCAGCTAAGGTTCTTGTTAAGATTGATAACGCAACACATAACGAAGTTTCAGAAGTTTTAATAACACTAGATGCATCAGATAACGTAGCAATTACAGAATATGCAATTGTCGGAACTAATGGATCAAGAGGAACTATTACAGCAGATGTATCAGGTTCAAATGTAAGAATAAGAGTAACTCCAGTAGATAACTCAACAGTTAAAGTATCTGGAACACTTCTTAAATAATTAAATAAAAGGTATGGGGTCCTTTCAAAACCCCACCAAAAACAATTAGGGGATATGTGAACTTAAATGGCAACAGTAAATAAGAACTTTAGAGTAAAGAACGGGTTAAATGTAGCAGGCACTGCGACGTTTGACTCTAGTATTGTATTAGGAACAGCCCCAATATCTTTTGATACAGCAACAAATAGGCTACAAGTCCAAATTGATGGAACTTGGCAGCCTATAGCTTTGTATTCAGAAATTCCAAATGAAGCAGAAATGCTTTCATTTATGGATGTCGGACTGGCTATTGATTACAATGGGCAGCCAACATATATAGTACAGGCAAATGGAGTCATAACATCAGGAACAAGCAAGTATGTTTCTGGAGGAGATCCTTCAACCGCCGAGTTTGGAATGACGTTTGATTCAGGAGCATTAGTAGCATAATGTTAAGTTATAAAGGTTTAAATGCTATAATTTCAATATATCAATTTAAAGGGGTGGCATAATGTCAACAGTAAGAATTCAAGTAAGAAGAGGTACAGCCTCTGAATGGACCGCAGCAAATCCAATATTAGCTGCAGGTGAAATGGGTGTTGAAACAAACACTAATTTATTTAAGTTTGGTAATGGAACAGCTACATGGACAGCCCTAGCATATGCCAACAACTCAGATGTAGCAATTGGTGAAATTTCCCAGGATGCTATAAACACAGCCTTAACAATGGGCGCAGGACTAACAAAGACTTATAACGATGGAGCAAATACAATTACTATAACTGTTGATACAGATGTAGTTGCAACTAAAACATTTGCTACTTCAGAAGCAACAACCAAGGCTAGCGCAGCACAAGCAGCCGCAATCGCAGCAGCAGCAACTGACGCTACAACCAAGGCTAGCGCAGCACAAGCAGCCGCAATCGCAGCAGCAGCAACAGATGCTACTACAAAATCAGCGGCAGCAAGAGACGCAGCAGAAGATTACACAGATGCTGCAGTAAATACAGTAAGCAATTCTCTTTCAGGATACCTAGAAACAGGAGATAGAGGAACTGCTGGTGGAGTTGCTTCATTAGATTCAAATACTAAAATTTTACAATCAGAACTTCCTTTGAACTCTCTTACAACTGATATTTCAACAACTGGCGACATATTTGCCAACGACATTGTTGTCAGCGGTAACCTTGCGGTTAATGGAACAATGACAACTATTAATACAGAAAACTTTGAAGTTCAAGATACACTTCTTTTAATGGCAAAAGGCAATCAGTCTGGAATGTTAGACTTAGGCTTTGTTGTTGGACATAATACTGGAGTATTTAATCACACAGGATTTGTCCGTGACGCTTCAGAAGATAAGTGGAAGTTGTTTAAGGGCGTTACAGCACAGCCTACAACTACAGTTAACTTTACACAAGGATCATTAGACGCCATAGCAGTTGGAAGACTAGAATCAACAGAATCTGTTCTTAATAATCCAACATTAACTGGAACAGTAGTTCTTCCAAGCTCATCAATTATAGGTGAAAACATTGCAGTAAATGCTGTAGCATCATCTAAAATTACAGATGGAGCTATTACAGAAGCAAAGGTTGCAGCAAATGCAATAACAGAAGGCAAAATAGCAGCTAACTCAGTAACTAATGCTAAGATTGCAAACGGAGCAATTACATCAGACAAAATTGCAGCAAACTCAATTGCTCAATCACATTTAGGTGATGACTCAGTTGGAACAAATGAAATTAGTGGACTTGCTGTTACAACAGCGAAAATAGCCACATCCGCAGTAACCGCAGATAAGATTGCAACAGATGCTGTTACAACAGAAAAGATAGCCACATCTGCAGTAACTGCAGACGAGATTGCAGGTCTAGCTGTTACTTCAGCAAAGATTGCAGTAGATGCTGTTACAACAGAAAAGATAGCAACATCTGCAGTAACTACAGACGAGATTGCAGTTCTAGCTGTTACTTCAGCAAAGATTGCTGACGGAGCAGTTCTTGCAGCAAAGATTGCCGATTTAGCAGTAAATGGTACAAAGATTGCAGATGGCGCAGTTGATACAGCAAAGATTGTAGACGGCGCAATTACATCAGCTAAAATTACAAATGAAACAATTGTAAACGCAGACATTAGCCCTACAGCAGCAATTGCTCAAAGTAAAATTGATGGACTAGGAGAATCTTTAACAGCGCTGGCCCCAATTGCATCTCCAACATTTACAGGCACAGTAGTTCTACCAAATACAACATCAATTGGAAATCTTTCTGCAACAGAACTTGGATACCTAGACGGAATTACATCTTCTGTGCAGACACAAATTGGTACAGCAGCAACAGCACTTTCAAATCACGAATCAGACACAACCAATATTCACGGAATCGCAGATACTTCAGTACTTGCAACTGCTACAACAGTAGCAACTGCTAAGTCAGAAGCAATTGCAGCAGCAGCAACTGACGCTACAACTAAGGCCAACGCAGCTCAAGCAGCAGCAGAAGCCACAGCAGCAGCAGCACTTTCAGGTGCAATTTCAACAGAGGTTTCAGGTCGTAACTCTGCAATTGCAACTGCTAAGTCAGAAGCTATTGCAGATGCAACAGCTCAGGTAAATGCAGTAATTGCAGCAGCCCCAGCAGCACTTAATACACTAGATGAACTTGCAGCAGCACTTGGTGATGACGCCAACTTTGCAGGAACTATAACATCTAGCGTTGCATTAAAAGCACCAATCGCTAGCCCAACATTTACTGGAACAGTAACAGTTGCAGCAGCAGGAATTGCGTTCTCAGATGGAACACAGACACGAGCTGGAGTTCCCTCTATCACAGAGTTTACTGGGCTTGCAGCTGGCGATGTGCTTCCATTAAATTCACAAGATAAATTTGTAGCTTTAACTGGAGCTCAGCAAGTTACTCTTCCTGCAACAGGATATTCAATGGGACAATCAATTGATTTCTGGCAACAGACTGGAACTGGCGCATCATTTGCTTCAACAAACGGCGTTGTAGGAACTCCAGGATTAAAGTTCAGAACAACAAATTCAGTTGTAACAGCATTAAAAATTTCAAGCGGATGGTTGGTCTTCGGAGACCTTTCAGCGTAATAGGATAAGGGAGATATATAAATGTCAAAACAAGTAGGTAGAATGAGCCAGTCATCAAATGACTTTTTAGCCCCTTATGCACCAACAATAGGAACAGCTACAAACGTTGGCACAAATCGCCCATATGGCAATGGTGCAGTTACAGTAACGTTTACACCTGAAGGGCCTTATGCCGCAACATCATTTACAGCATCTGGTTTTTGTAGCGTACACAATACTACTCACACAGCAACAGGATCATCTTCACCATTAACTATAACTGGTTTTGGTGTAGGTGCAGTTACAACTATTACAGTAACAGCAACAAATGCAGAAGGAACATCAGCTCCATCTGCAGCATCTAATTCTGTGACAGTCACAACAGTACCAGATGCGCCAAGTGCTGCATCTGCAACTGCAGGAGTTAATGCAAATACAGTCCAATGGACAGCTCCAAATAATGGTGGATCAGCAATAACAAATTATTATGTAGCTGGAAACGATGGAACATCTGGTAATACAGCTTCTACATCAACATCTATTAATGATGCCGCCAATACTTCTCAGTATTATAACGTATATGCAGACAATGCAAACGGAAGATCAGCTGCTTCTAATAACACTAATACCGTTACTACACAAGCACCGTTCTTCCCACCATTCTTCCCACCAGGGTTCTTTGCCCCACCGTTCTTCCCACCAAGCTTTTTCTCACCACCGTTCTTTCCACCAAGCTTCTTCTCACCACCGTTCTTTCCACCAAGCTTCTTCTCACCACCATTCTTCCCACCAAGCTTCTTCTCACCACCATTCTTCCCACCAAGCTTCTTCTCACCACCGTTCTTCCCACCGTTCTTCCCACCGTTCTTCCCACCATTCTTCCCACCGTTCTTCCCACCATTCTTCCCACCGTTCTTCCCACCAGGGTTCTTTGCCCCACCAAGATTCGGTTGCATAAATGAAGACACTTTAATACTTACATCTGAAGGCTATAAGATGGCTAAAGATATAAAAATTGGAGATATGCTAATAAGCTTGTCATTTGATAAATTGCCAAATGAAGGTGAGTACGACCCAGCAACTTGGGAAGATACACATCTTGGTAACGCAAAAGTAATTGAGTCAAAGATATTCTCAATACAAGCTACATTGCAGAATGAAACATTTATGATTAACAATGACGATACCGCAAGATTCTCTTTGCAAGAAGAAATTCTAGCACTCAGAGGAAATACTTATAAATTTGTTACCCCAGCGGGCATACAAATTGGAGATCAGATAGTTTACAGATCTGATGAAGAAATTAAGTATCTGGCAGTAGAGTCAGTCGATACAGTAGATGTAAGCTCTATAGTTTATAGATTCTTTACCGACCCAGACGTATTAGTCCTAGGACAATCGTTTATAATTAGAAACTAAAAATAAGCGTATAATAAGAGAGGGAGCAGTCAATCTGCTCCCTTTCTTATTGACAATATGAATTTTTAAATGCTATAATAAATATTATGGATAACATAAATGATAAATATAAATTTTCTTCAAAAGAAGAGCTTTTCCCAGGCGTTTGGGTATATAGAAACGCAATTAAAAAAGAATTAAATGTTATTGAAAGACTTAATGAAATAGGCGAGTCAGCAATTAAAGACAACGATTCCAGATTTCTTTGGACCTTTGGATTTGTTGGCTATAGCGAAAAAAGGCCAGACTACAGAGACTGTGAAGATATTAAGGTTGGCGACATACCAAATCCTAGAACAGAAACAGAAAAACTAGTTTCTAGTTTGTGGCAAGATCTAAAAAAATCTCAAAATCCAGCAGTAGAAGATTATTGTGCAAAGCATAATGTAAAAATGAATTACTGGGAAGTTATGAACTGTATTCGTTATGGAGAAGGACAGCATTTTCAAGAACACGCAGACCATGGATTTTCTTACAGTGCCACAGTTTCTCTTGTAGCATATGTTAATGATGAGTACGAAGGCGGAAATTTATATTTTCCAAAAATAGGTCTTGATATTAAACCACAAGCTGGAGACCTATACATTTTCCCATCAACATATTTGTTTTCTCATAGAGCTATGCCAGTAAAATCTGGAATGAAATTTTCAATTGTTACAATGTTAGACTATAACGATCATCAGCACAGACAAGAATTTATGGAGATGAGATCAAAGTGGGTAGAGGAAGACGCTAAGACTGGCAAAAACCCCTATGCATAACATAAAGGCTTGGGAGATAAGAGATGGTTACGGAATAGTAGAACCGCTTTCTATAAAAAGAAAATGGATGGATAATACTTGGGAAGCTCACGCATACAAGTGTTTTCCAGTAGGACTAACTAATCAGCTTGGCTGGTCAATATCATTCCCAGAGGATATAAGCTTTATTTGGGACGGAGTAAGCGATGCTAGCCCAGATCATGTTAAAATTTTATCTGGAGAAAAATATGCATATGCAGGTAGAGCTAACGGGACTATAAGTTTTAACACTGGGCTTATGTTTAAAACAGAAGATAATTTAAGCATGCTTTCTATGCCAGTCCCAAATTTATTTTTTGATGGCGCTGTACCATTTACAACATTAATCAGCACTTCTTTTTTTAGGGGAGAAATCCCAGTGGCCTGGATGATTACTAAGCCAAATGAAATTCTAACAATAGAGGCTGGAACCCCAATAATAGCCATTCTACCAATTGATCTAGCATCCCTTCAAGGCTCTGAGATAAATTTTGAGTCAATGTCTACTATGCCAGCCAGCCAGTTTGATTCAGACAAATACTCTGAGATAATTTATGATTTAAATAGATCTGGGGTATGGTCAAATTTTTACAGAGATGCCGTAGACCATTTAAAAAATGCTATAGGCAAGCATCAGGTAAAGGCATTAAGGCTAGTTGTAAATAAAGAAAATAAAGACAAATAAAGATTATAAACCACAATATGGTAAAATTAATTACCAGGGGAAGAAGATAAAATGAAACCGCAAAACGAATGGCATGACAACAGACCAGTATCTATTACACCCTCTGGTTTTTTTGGCAACTCCATAGACAACATTGTTGAAATAAGAGACTTTCTTTCATTAGAAGAAAGAAAAAGATTGATGGACTTTGCCTTATCTAATAAAATTTGGGATGTAACTGAAACTCACGTTGATGAAGACGGACTAGTCTTGTATGATCACAAAATTTGGGAAGATAGAGTATGTACAATGAACTCATTGCGAGCTTCAGATCCCAGCATACTAGAACTTATTTATAGCATGATTGACAGACTAAAGATTGAAGTAGATAAATTTTTTGATGTTGACGCAAAAGAAACTGGTCCAGCAATTGTTAAGTGGCCAATAGGTGCAAGACAAGAGCCTCACGCAGATAAAGAATTTCATTCTGGTCCAGAAAAGGGAAGACCAAATGATTTCCCGTGGTACGATTTAGCTGGCCTTTTTTATTTTAACGATGATTATGAAGGTGGAGAACTTTATTTCCCACAACACGGAATTGAATTTCAGCCAGTAGCAGGAGCAGCATATTTTTTCCCAGGAGACATGAATTATACTCACGGGGTAAGGCCAGTAAAATCTGGCAACCGATTTACATCTCCATTCTTTTGGACGATATCTAAACATACAGGAGACAGACAACCATGAGTAACTTAAATTATATAGAGATTTATCCAAATGTAGAAGTTTACAGAGATGTTCTTACTGATCCACAAAAAATGTACGAAGTAATGAAAGAGTCTGAAAGAACTTCAGAGGGCAAGCATTTTTTAAAGACATGGGATCCATGGGCACACTTTGGCACTTATACACAAAAAAAGAATCCAATGGAGATATCTGATGATCAGCAGTCAGATGAAATGTTTATTAAAGAAAAGAATTTTGTAGAAGAGGTTGAGGCTGCCTATCATGCAGTTTTAATGGACTACGTAGAAAGACATAACATTAGTTTGCCAGATGGCTGGAGATTTAGCGGATGCTCATACTCAAAGTATAATCCACAAATTAACACTTTAGATAACAAAATGACAATGCAGTATCATACAGATCATATAACATCTCAAAAAGATATGCCTGGAGACAAATTTTTTATAACTTGTACAATGTATATAAATGATGACTACGATGGTGGTGACATTGAATTTTTTGTAGACGGTAAGCTTATTAATCATAAGCCAGTTTCTGGAGATATTTTAGTTTTCCCATCTACAGAGCCATATTATCACGGAGTTAAAACTATTGAAAATAACGAGAAGTTCTTTGTAAGAAACTTTGTTATGACACCATTTGATGGAACAAAAGAATGGTTAAACAACCAAAAGACTTATGGGGCATATAAGTGGGCTCAGATGGAAGCGGAAAGAATTAAGCACGAAGACCCAAGAAACATGAGATATTTGGAAAATGGTGTACCAACATTTTACGATGATCTTGCTAATATAAAGGGAGAAAATAAATAATGGAAAGAGACATGGTTGTAACAAGACATAAATCAGATATAGTTGTATATGACAATTTCTTGACTCCAGAAGAGTGCGCTGCAATTATTAAAGTCCTAGACATAAAAATGCAAAAAGAAGAATTGAAGTGGATGCCTATTTCTTTCTATGAATCATATTCATCTGGTATGCCAGAAGTCAATGATCCAGATACAATTGCTTGCGGATTGCCAGGAGATTTTTTTCAAGTACTAAGACAAAGAGTAATTGACGCAACAGCCGATATGGCTGGTAAAAATCCTGAGCAAATGTCACAAATTAGTTGGCACTCTCAGAGATGGGCACCTGGCGCATTTGCAAATATGCATTCAGATAACACAGATAATGAAGGCAACTCTGGTGCATTTACAAGAAGCAGATACGCAACATTTATTTACTTAAATGATGACTTTGAAGATGGAGTTTTAAATTTTAAGCATGGGCTAACGATTGTTCCAAAGACTGGAAGCATGGCCACATTTGCTGGAGGATTTGAAAACACTCACGAAGTTACAACAGTAAAGAAAGCAATTCGATATACACTCGGATCTTTTTGGGATGACAGAGAAGAATCAGATTACCCACAAGAGGTAAGAGATAAGTGGGCAGAAGAGCTTGCTGAAGTAAGAGCGTATCAAAAGGTAGAGGCTACCGAGTGGGAAGATATTCGTAACCAAGGACTAAGAATTACTGCATCTGGAGAAAAATATTCAGCCAAGGAAGTAGAATAATGCAAAACAATATTGAGTTTAAACAATTTATAATGTTTGACCTTCAGGTTCTTGGACCACAAATTTGGTACTGGGAAAATGCATTAAGTTTTCCAGAAGAGCTAAAAGTATTTATTGACAAAATTGATGAAGAGCCACAGTCTTATTCTAGAATATCTAAATGGGAAAATTGGACAGCAAGCGATGACAAAGAATTAATTTACGGAAAAACAAAAAATATTAATAAATCTAAGTTAAAAGAATCTACTGGATCAGATATGGTAGATAAAAAAACTTTGTATATAGCAAATAGCTTTCTAATGGCATTTGAAATGTGTACCGATAGATACCTAGAAGGACACAAGCTGGATAAAAGTAAATATAATTTAAATTTAGATAACACCACTATTAAGGCTTGGAATGAAGGACAGTCTATGGGTCCACATTTTGACGGACAAGATGGTAATGCAGATCTAGCATTTTCTTTGGTAGCATATATAAACGACGACTACGAAGGCGGAGAAATTAGCTTTCCAAATCACAATGTTACCGTTAAGCCAAAAGCTGGAAGCATGATAATGTTTCCTTCGCAGGAGCCATATATTCATGAAGTAAAGCCAATTATTTCTGGCACCAGATATATGAGCCCCGCACACGTATATATTAAGTAGATCGGTGGTATAATAAAAAAATGAGCACAGGAGTAAACGGCTGGAGATTTCCAGACTATACAGACACCCCAGACGTCCCTAGAGACCTTGGAAACCTTGGTGCTGACATTGCAACCTTCATTGCTGCTAATCCAGGCCCACAGGGCCCTTCAGGCACCTTAGCAATAGGTACAGTAACTACCGTTAGCGCAAGTACTCCAGCAGCAGTTACAAATGTTGGAACCTCATCAGCAGCTATATTAAATCTAACTTTGCCTAGAGGAATTGATGGTATTATTGGCGGTCCAGGTCCTTCAAATGTATTGTCTATTGGAACTGTAGCACAGGGCGGTACAGCATCAGCAACAATTACTGGAACCTCACCTACACAGACATTAAATTTAGTTTTGCCAGAAGGCCCACAAGGAATACAGGGTCCAGTTGGCCCGCAGGGTCCTACCACGCTTGCGGTTGGAACGACTACAACTGGTGCAGCTGGAACAAATGCTTCAGTTACAAACACTGGCACAAGTACAGCAGCAGTTTTTGCATTTACAATTCCAAGAGGAGCAACTGGTGCCACAGGTGCCACTGGACCACAAGGAATTCCTGGATCAAGCGCAACTATAGATCCAGTGCCAACAACAATAAGTTTAAACATACCAACCTCAACTGGGTTTGGCGTAAACTCTAACTGGTATCCTTTGGCAAATAACCTTTATAGTTTAGGGCAGCCAACAGATACACCAAATGGAGTTACATCAAACAGATTTTGGAAAACAATATACTCTAACACTGGAACTATCAATACGTCAGATCAAAGATTAAAAACTGAAATTGCACCATCTCAGCTAGGCCTTAATTTTATAAATGAATTAAATCCAGTAAGCTATAAGTTTATTGAAGGCGGCAAAGAAATAGTAGACGGAGATATTGTTTCAATTCCTGGATCAAGAACCCACTATGGACTTATTGCACAAGAAGTAAAAACAGCTTTAGATGAGTCTGGAGTTGCAGATTTTGCAGGCTGGGTAAAAATGGATATGTTAGAAGAAGACTCTATGCAGGGACTTAGATACGACCAATTTATTGCTCCATTAATTAAAGCAGTACAAGAGCTTACAGCGAGAGTTAAAGCACTAGAAGAGATCTAAGACATGTCATACAAATACACTGTCTTAAAAGATAATCCACTTTCTTTTTTCTTATTAGATGAAGTCCGTTCTGGAACTGCTGGAGTATACAGCAACCTAACAACACAATATGCCACATATGCTGATTTAAGAGATAATGGCGTTTCGTATGCAGCAATAAGTGGACTTCCAATAAAAGACTATTCTGGTAATGGTATGGAAGGATATGCAATAAATGCTTCTGCAATGGAAGTCTTGCCTATAATTGGGGCGGGAGTCAGAGGAACAGAAATTAATAATGACATAGACTTATCACTAAAAGCCCCAGGCATTGCTACATACAAGAACCCAGACAGCCCATTCTCATTTGAAATATGGTTTAGTCCAGACGTATCAGATAGCCAAGAGTATTTAATTCTTGGAGACGCAACAAATAAAATAGGCCTATTTTATAAAAATGAAAATGTAATATTTAAATGTACAGAGCAAGAAACAGTATGGTACAAAGTAAGTAAAAATCAAGTAATGCATATAGTCGGTATATTTTCTAAAGACAAGATGTCTTTGTATATAAACGGATTACTGGTTTCTGAAAAAATTATCACAACAGCATTTAAATTTACAAATGAATTAATTACTATTAATATTGGTCCAGCAAATACTGGAAAGAGATTTGTAGTAGATTCGGCAGCAATCTATAATTATGAAATTGAAGACACAAAGATTTTATCTCACTATTTGGTTGGCTATAAAGAAACTAAATATTCACAGATTGTTTATTCTAAAAACGGAACTTTATTTTCACTAAACTCTGTATCCCTAAAGCCATCAGTATCTTACAGATATCCTGGACTTAAATCTTTAGACACTATAGTTTCAGGAGATGCATACTATAATCCAACCTATAAAAGAATAGAATTTGCCCAGACAGAATTAGTAGAAGAAAAAACTTTTGTATTTGAAGAAAGACTTTATGTGCCAAACCCAGAGAACATTGTTTCTTCTAGAATATCTTACGGGCAAGATGTAGATAACATTTTAATAGAGGTTAAAGTTCCAGGACAAGCCTGGGCGCCATGCAAAAACAATTCTGTCTTGCCATACTATAACAAAAATGAAAACTTGTCTGGTCCAATATTAGACATACGAATTACAATGACCACACTCGACTCCTCTTTTGACCTACCCTACTTTGATAAATTAGAAATTGATTTATATTCAGATAAAGATTTTTATTCTGATAATGGCGGAGGCAAAGTTTATTCCGACTATGATTATTCACTTGGATATTACAACTATCCAGTAAGAATGCAAAATAAATACAATGGCCTATCTATGACTTCAGGACATGGATTCTCTGTAGATCTTCCAATACAGCCAAGAACCATTGAAATGTTTTTTACTCCAAGAGAAGGAAAGAATGTTTTGTTCTCATCGACTGCGGCCTCTTTTAGCTGGACTAATGCAGGAGCAATAACAAAGAGCGGAATTAGCGCAATATACGTTAATGGAATAAACAGGACATCTTCTACCAATGTATCCGACTTCTTTTTAAGCGGGGTATCCCATCACGTACTAATAGTCTTAAGCGCAATTGCCACAGGGATTAAGATGAACCAAAACCAGAGCGGTTCTGAATATGGTGGATCTAATATCTACAGCAATTTAGCATTTTATGAAACCCCATTTACTGCTCTAGAAGCCTTAAAGAATTATAAGCTATATTGTTCAGAAAATTCATTTACCGTGCAAGACCCAGGCATAACTTTCTCAGAAAGTGCTACTGGCCGAGACAACACAGCCTACTTCACAAGATCTTTTGACGTATAGCCTACAATATATTAAAAATATTGTCACAGACTGGTACAGAAGATGGACTTTTGTTAGGAATAATGGTAAACTGGTTAACATATGGAAATCTTAAATCAAAAAAGTCAAATCATTGAAGAGACACGCCTAGGCATATACGTATGGGAAATGCCAGATGGCCGATGGATCGGTGATGATGATGGCAATTTCCTTTCTATAACATCAACTAAAGGCAATAGATCAAAAATAGCTGCACTCGCAGATTCAGTTAGACACTATGGTATTTATGAGGGACAGCCGAAATTCCTTTCGGGTAGAAGAAAAATTGATGATGAAGAATTTGAACATCAGAACGAAAGACTTAAATGGGGACTTACTCCAGATACATTAGATATTGGAGAATACAAAGATTCAATACTAAGAGGGGGAGCAGTAAAATGACACAATTTTTAGAAGACGGACCAGAAGATACATACGAGGTATCTGTTAAAAATAGCTCAGACCTATTCTCATTTAAGAAAGAGAAAGAACACGTAGACCCATTTGCTATTGGTATTGATGACCTTAAAAAAGTAAGAGGCCTAGGCACAAATTTTAAAAGAAAAGTAAATAGAGATTTTACAAAATCATTTACTGGTAAAGATGGATCAGGCACACAACAGAATCTATTGCAGTCAGCAGTTACTGGATATGCAATGTTCGACCTTGTTCAACCAGTATATAATCTAGAATACCTTTCTCAGATATATGAAGTTTCAACATACAACTATGCAGCCATTAATGCCAAGGTAGCAAATATTGTTGGTCTTGGATATTCCTTTATGGAAACAAGAAAGACAAACGATGCTATCGATGCAATAACAGATGACAAGCAATTAGATAGAGCACGTAGAAAGCTTAATAAGTTAAAGCAGGATCTTCAAGATTGGCTAGATGCAACAAACCAAGAAGATACGTTTACTGAAACATTGATAAAGGTCTATACAGACCTAGAAGCAACTGGTAACGGCTACCTTGAAGTAGGTAGAACTACAGGCGGAGATATTGGATATATTGGGCATATCCCAGCAAAGACTATGCGTGTAAGAAGACTTAGAGATGGCTTTATGCAATTGCTTTATGGCAAGGCTGTATTCTTTAGAAACTTTGGAGATACAGAAACCGTTAATCCAATTGGTGATTCAGAAGATAGACCAAACGAAATAATTCATTTAAAGAAATATACCCCAATGAATAACTACTACGGCATTCCAGATATTGTAGCAGCCCAGATGTCACTTGCAGGAAACGAATTTGCTGGCAGATATAACCTAGATTATTTTGAAAATAAAGCGGTTCCAAGATATATCATCACAGTTAAGGGAGCAAAGCTTTCTCCAGAGTCAGAAAGAAAATTGCTTGAATTCTTCCAGGTTGGACTAAAAGGAAAGAACCACAGATCACTATATATCCCTCTACCAGCCGACACTCAAGACAATAAGGTTGAATTTAAAATGGAGCCAGTTGAAGCTGGTGCCCAAGAGTCCTCATTTAATATTTATAGACAATCAAATAGAGATGAAATTCTATTGGCACACAGAGTTCCAATTAATAAAATTGGTGTTCCAGAAGGTGTGTCCTTGGCAAATGCTAGAGACGCAGATAAAACATTTAAAGAGCAGGTTTGCCGACCAGCTCAAATGAGACTTGAAAAAAGAATTAATTCAATAATTGAAGAAAAGACAGATGCATTAAAAATTAAATTTGAAGAGTTGACTTTAACTGACGAAGATACTCAGTCTCAAATAGACGAAAGATATTTAAGAATGCAGGTTATTACCCCTAATGAAGTTAGAATTAGAAAAGGAATGATTCCTGTTGATGGCGGAGATGAAATGGTTGAATTAAAGCCACAGCAAGCTGCTGACCAAAAAGCAACCGCTGGCAAAACTAGGGCAAGGGATTCAGAAAGATCTGCCGCATCTTCCGATAAGGTCGGAGAAGGCAGAAATGCAAAAGGTGACGGAAAAAAGGTTGACTAAACCTAATCAACTGCTATTTGCATTATAGTAGATAAACCATTAAAATTAAGCATATGAACATTGAAAAAGCCCAATGGTCCACAAACGGCCAAAACATTCATTTATCTGTCCCGTTCACAAAGGTGAATAGGGAGAACAGAACTGTTTCTGGATTCGCTACACTAGACAACGTAGATCAAACAGGTGATGTCGTAACAGCAGAAGCAAGCATGAAGGCATTTGAAAGTTTTAGAGGCAATCTTAGAGAGATGCATCAGCCACTAGCTGTAGGCAAAGTAGTTTCTTTCAAACCAGAAACATACTATGATCAAAAGTCAAAAGAGTTTTATAACGGAGTGTATGTTACATCGTACATCTCAAAAGGCGCACAAGATACATGGGAAAAGGTTCTTGACGGAACACTTTCAGGTTTTTCAATCGGCGGAAAGATTAAAGAGTCAGACAACGAAATGAATAAGTCAACAGGAGAGACTGTAAGATTTATTAAGGATTACGATCTAATAGAATTATCAATTGTTGATTCACCAGCAAATGAAATGTGTAACATCATATCAATTGAAAAGATGAACGGCCAACTTGTATTCAAGGGAATGGCTGCAGATGTAGTTACAGAAAATATTTTTTATTGTGAAGAAAGCGACTCTGTTTTTATCTCAACAGACAAGACATACTCTTCTCCAGTTACTGGAAAAGAAGCTACGCTAATTGGATGGGTCGAAAGCTCAGACATAAACAAATCAAAAGAGATAGATAAGATTCTTGCTTCATTTAAGAAGTCAAGAGTTCCGTTGCCTGGAATACAAACAATAGCAAAACAGGTAAACGTACAAGGAGGTAATGAAGTGGAAAAACTAAACGCAATAGCTGAAGATTCAGTAGTAGAAATTACAGAAACAGCAATCGTTGAAGAGACCGTAGTGGCATCTAATGCACCTGCAGTCGAAGATGCACCAAACGCTGTTAACTCAGTGGAAGATGCAGACTCTGCTTCTGTAGATGTCTTTAAGTCAGTTGATGCTCCTCAAGCAGATGCTGCAGTTGAAGAACCTGATTTTGCAAAAATGTTAGTAGACCTAAAGGGATTCTTTGCAGATACTCTTAGCAAGGCTACAGAGGCAAATGCAGTACAGGTTTCAGAAATCAAAGAAACTGTAGAGACTTTTAGCAAGAGCGTAAATGCTCAAATTACAGAGTTAGCAGAAAAGCACAGTGCACTTAGTGCCGCTGTCACAGAAATAAAGGGCACCATTGATGGTGTTCAAAAGCGTGTAGATGCCGTAGAAGGCGATACAGCAATCAAGAAGTCCTCAGACCTTGGCGGGTCTGTTGCACCAGCAGTAAACAAATCAAAATGGAACGGTTCTTTCCTCGGTTCCGTAAACGAAATATTTAACTAGGGTAGGTGAATTATATGAGCAATGAAACATTAGAAAAAGCAATCGCAGCAGGCACAACAGCCACAGCTGGTTTTGCATCAACAGCAGGTGGAGCAGGAGTACACACAGCGTCTGAAAACGGCAACGGTGGTCTTCTAAATCCAGAACAATCAGCTCGCTTCCTAGACTATATGTTCGATTCAACCGTAATTGGAAAAGTCGCACGTACAGTTCGAATGAAGTCAGACACAACAGAGATTGATCGTATGTCAGTAGGAGAAAAGCTTGTTAAGCTTGCATCCGAAGGAGACAACACAGGTGTTAACTCAGCTGTAACTTTCTCAAAGATCTCTCTAACAACAAAGAAGCTTCGCATGGATTGGGAACTTTCAACTGAGTCTCTAGAAGACAATATTGAAGGTGCCGATCTTGAAGATCACATCGCACGTTTGATGGCAACACAAGCAGGAAATGACATCGAAGATGTTATTCTTAACGGTGACACAGCCCTTTCAAGCGATGCACTATACAAGTCATTTGACGGTGTAGTTAAGAAGGCTAAGACCTCTGGTCGTGTAGTCGATGCAGCAGGTGCGGGAATTTCCCGTGCTGTATTTAACTCAGCGCTAAAGGCCCTTCCACGTAAGTACAAGCAACGTCGTACAGACCTTCGCTTCCTTTCAGGATCAAACTTGATCCAAGATTACTTATACTCAAACTCACAGAACATCCAGAACGTTACTCCACAAGATATTGCCTCTGGCATTATCCGTGGTGATGTTCCTGTTCTAGGAGGTCCTGCAGGATATGTAGCTCCATACGCATTTGGTATTCCAATCGTTGAAGTTCCACTTCTTCCAGAGACACAGGCTGGTTCATACGCAAGCCCATCAGGATCACACGGAGATGTCCACTTGACATTCCCTAACAACGTGGTAATTGGTGTAAAGCGTGACGTAACAGTTTACCGCTTCTTCTGGCCACGTAAGGACTCAATCGAGTACACAATGTATACTCGTGTTGGTGTTCAAATCGAGCAAGCAGACGCTTGGGTAGTTGTAAAGAACGTTAAGGTTGCTTCCTAATTAGGAATTAATCTCAGGAAAGCCCCCAATTAATTTTGGGGGCTTTTCATTTTAATTATACAATGCTATAATGGTTTTACCTAGAAAAAGGAGTAATAAATGTCTTTTGACACATTAAAGGTCGGAGAGCTAAAAGCAATTGCAGAAGATTTTGCAGTTGAAACAGAAGGACTTAAGAACAAGCAGGACATAATTGCAGCACTAGCAGAAGAAGGTGTCACATACGAAGTGTATGCTAAGACACTAAAGGATCTAGAGGATGCAAAAGAGGAAATTGAAATCCTCCCAGTATTTGATCCAAAGGCAGAGCGTACAGAAGATACTGTGCTAGTTAGAATGACAAGAGCAAACTTTAGGTATGACATCTTGGGACACACGTTCACACAGGAACACCCATTTGTAGCAATGCACAAAGATTCTGCTCAGGAAATTTTTGATATAGAGGAGGGGTTTCGTTTAGCCACACCAAAAGAAGTACAGGATTATTACGGCTAAGCTTAACCGCACAACATGGAAATTATAGTAGGAACAAATGCTCCAGTAAAGCAAAGAGTTTTTTGGAAGGGCAGCATATCCAAAGCAGACTCATTGCCAACAGTTAAGTTCTATGACATAACTGAAGACCCAGCAGTTGCACCATCTATTAATCCAGCAACTCTTTTACACACGCAAACAGCAGAAGAAGTAGATACAGACTTTGGTGTATATAGCGTATACCCACCATTGACTCTTACAAACAGACCTAGATCATTAAAGCTAGTATGGGAATATCGGGTTCAAGGGCAAGTAGTAACAAAAGAGCATAAGATTTTTGTTGTTACCCCGTATGCAGATTTAACACAAGCAGCTGACGCACTTGGATTTGGGTTTGATCAATCTGACCCTAATTATAAAACATTTGCTGACCTAGTTGCCGCAGAAAGATATGCTAGAAAGTTAATTGAAAATTACACTGGACAGCAGTTCCATTTGTATGATGACGTAAATGTTGTTTATTCAACTGGAGCAGATATTCTTCCACTGCCTCAAAAGATTAACCAGTTGCATGAGCTTTATTTAAATGACATGCTTTTGGTAGATACTATTAACAATGTTAATAATTTAAATATGCCAGTTTCAGTATCTGAAAGTGGATTTGGATTAAGAGTTGATAGATCAAACGCATTAGACAATGTAGTTTATTATGCTAACGGCATGATTCCTCCAAGCATTAATGATAGCGGAAGAGGCATATTTGTAAATGGCGGGACCTACAGGGTCGCTGGTAGATATGGCTGGCAAAATGTACCAGACGAAGTAGAGCTTGCATGCATTGAATTAATGAAAGACTTTTTCTCTAAAGATAAAGAATGGCGCAATAAGTATATAAAGAGCATCCAGACATTTGACTGGCAGTTCCAATATGATACATCAGCATTTAGCGGCACAGGCAATAACTATGCAGATCAGCTATTACTCCCATATGTCACAAACAAAATGGTAGTTATTTAAGATGAACAACCTAGTTGATTCTATTTTCAATATGAAGGTAGATGTATATCTGCAAGAAGATTACCAGGACCCAAACACTGGTGCTATCAAGAAGTCTTGGATATACCAGAAAACAATCCCGTGCTTTGCAAAAGGAATGATATCTAATTCATCCACTGCAAGAAGCGGAGATAACAGGGCCATATCAACTAAATATGAGAATACTCAAACTATAGAAATTAGAACACAGACGCCAATTACATACAGACAGAAGATAGCCAATATCAAAGATTCTTCTAACAATGTAATATGGTTTGAATTAAACTACCCAAATGATACTCCAACAGTATTTGAGATAGTAAGCTCAACACCAATTACAGATCCGTTTGGAACACTTATGGCATATAACTCAATTGCCAAAAGGTCGGAGAACCAGATAATTGGAGACTAACGGAGTAGCACTATTACAAGCAGCATCTGGCCTAGAAAGACTAATGGTTGGTTCATCTGCCGCTGGAGTTGTTAAAGATAGCAACGTAGCACAAATATCTGCATTCTTATATTACCAAGCTAATGTTGCAGCAAAACTTACGTCAAATAAAGCATTTCAAAGACTTTTTAAAACTACCATATTTAATCAAATAGACAAAGACTTTGGATTATTTATAGACTCCCAAGCACGTACAAAGCCAAAATCATTGCACCATGTATACGAATGGAATAAGACTGGGCAGACTACTAGTAGATTATTTAAGCTAAACAGAATGGATTCAATGGGACTTTCATTTAAAATAAACTATGATCTTAAGTTATCTAGATCTTCTGTGCCTACTAAAAATAGAAAACAAAAAAGTAGATATGTCTTTGCAAATAAGGCTGCGGTAATGGAAAAAGGAATGCCACTCACAATCAGGCCAAAATCAGCTGAAAGACTGGTATTTGAAATTGATGGAGAAGTTGTATTTATGCCAAAAGGTAAATCAGTTACAGTAAGAAGCCCAGGCGGAAGATCTTCTACCAACCAGTTTGATCTTGCATACAGTAGATATTTTAGCGGACCTATGGTTTCTCACTCCATAAAAGCTTCTGGGTTCCAAAACATATTTGGATCTAAGTTTGAAAAAGCAATGAGAGTCCCTTCTTCTATATCCAAGGTGCGTTATTCTTTTAGTCCAGGTACAATTAGACTACAGGCGGACTCAGCATTAATTGAACAATTTGGAGGGGCAGCATAATGACAAACTATAATATAGACGCAATGTATGAAATTAGAAAGCATTTATGGAGAGAACTTCAATTAAACAATATGCTAGATCCTAATTCATATTATAGCGATAATTTGGGCGAAGCAATAATTCCAATTATCCCAGTTCAGCAGGCTCCAGAAATGAGTCAATTTTTAAGCGGCAAGACCCACATTGTTTATGACAAGATAGGTAGCACATACGAAGAGAACTGGATGATATGTTGCGAAAAGATATCTTTTACAATCTACTCAATAGACCATGCTGAAATAAATGCCATTAGAAATATGATGATGGATGTATTTAGAAGAATGGACGATTCTGCTAGAGACCTAAATAACTCCAAATCTACAAATAAAATAATATTTCATAACACAATGATCGTAGATATGTCTCCCACAGAGCCATCTGAGGAGCTAGCAGGCTTTTTGGCGGCAGATATCATACTTGAGGTCAAATACTCTAGGACAGTTGGGGCAACGGGCAGATTCGATTAGTTTGCCTTTTAGTTGATTGTAAGATAAAATTATACCAAGAGGAAATGAGCCTAGCCAGCTTGATTTAAAGTTTTACAGTAAGTCAATATATATATATTTATTTAACAGGAGGTTTTAAAATGGCATCAGCCAAAAATATTTTAGTAGGAGCTTCTCCACTATTCTTGTCAGCTTCTGATTCAACCACATCTGGATACGTAGCAGACATGGAGCCAGGATCAGCAGGTGGCGTAGCATTCGTAACAAAGAACCAAGCAGCAACACCAGCAATTCCAGCAACAGTTTCATACACAGATACTCTAAATGCAAACGCAGCAGGAGCATCACCAAAGTGGAGAAACGTAGGATTTACAAACAATGGTCTACAAATTACTTACAACCCATCATACGGTTCAGTAACAGTAGATCAGCTTCTTGACTCAGCAAAGCTTTTCAAGGAGTCAATGGAAGTTATGATCGCAACAGAGCTTGCAGAAGGTACTCTTGAGAACGTTCTTGCAGTATTCGGTCAAGCAGGTACAGCAACAGTAACAGGAACTGCAGACGCAAAGAAGTCTACAATTGGTCTAGAAGCAGGAGCTCTTGGTGTTGCACCAACAGAGCGCCAGCTAGTAGCAGTTGGACAGGCTCCAACAGAAGACGCAACAAAAGCAGAGCGTGTATATTATGCACGTCGTGTTCTTTCTGTACAACAGTCACAATTCTCACTTGCTCGTAACGCAGCAACAACATTCCCAGTAACTTTCCGTCTACTTCCAGTAGAAGCAAAGACTGGCTCTGAGTACGGTATTATCGTAGACCGTGTTCTAGTAGCATAATTAATATACATTAATTAGTAAAACCCCCCTAAGAAATTAGGGGGGTTTTGTCATTGTATTGGTATTTCTGATATGATACAATAATTAAGACGAGATCCTAGGAGGATTTAAATTGGCAACAACAGTATATGATGTAGAAGAGATTCAACTACAAAATGGCGCAACCGTAAAGCTAAAGCCTTTAACAATTAAAGAGCTTAGAAAGTTTATGGCAGCCATTGCAAAGACAGCAGAAGTAACTACAGAAGATGAGACGCTAACCATCCTAATCGATGCTTGTGCAGTAGCACTAGAGAAGCAGCTTCCAGATTTGGTAAAAGATAGAGACGCATTTGAGGACACTCTTGACGTTCCTACAATTAACCGCATCCTTGAAGTTTGTGGTGGCATCAAGATGGATGATCCAAATTTGCTAGCAGCAGCGGTTCTAGCTGGTCAGAACTAGATCTAGCTGCACTAGAAGGAGAAGTATTCTTAATAGGCAACTATAAGAACTACGAAGAATTGGAAGACAGTCTTTCAATGCCAGAGTTAATTCAAACCTTCTCAGCAATGCAAAAGACTGAATCAGAAAAAAGAAAGTTTCTGGCATCCATACAAGGCATAGAGCTTGACGGTGGAGAACAAGAAGGAAGCAAGAGCTTTGAAGATGTAAAAAGAAATGCTCTTGGAATATCTGCAGATGCATCTGATGTTGTTTCATTACAAGGTCAGTTTGCTTCAGAAGCAGGGTTTGGTATCGGAGCGGGACTCGGATACAAAAAGGAGTAGGTAGTTGGCAGATCAAAATATAGTTACCAACATAACTGCGACGGCTAATTTTAGTAGCCTAACAGCGCAGTTACAAGCGGTGACCACCCAGCTTCTAAAACTTCAAGCTACAACAATTGGTTTAAATAAAAATTTAACTAGCCAAGTTGGAGTAATGAATCGTCAGTTTGACGAAACCATGCGCTCCACTGGCCAGTTTGCCAGACACTTTGTAACACTAACTTCAGACGTATCTAAGTTCGGACAGAACCTAGATAGCGGAAGAATGAAGCTAGGGCAATACTTTAGAACCTGGCAAGGACATACACAAAAAACTAGCTCATTAGTTAGAGACTTAGCTAAACAGCAAGTAATGCTTGAGAACGCAATCATACAGCCGTTAGGTAAAAACGCTCAAGGATTAATGCAATACAACGTAATGGTTCAATCTGGACTAGACGCAACAAAAAATAAGTCTGCATTATTAAGACAAGAACTATCCATTATGAACAAGGTAATGATGGATGGGTCTAACCAGCTTATTAACTGGGGTAAGAATACACAGTGGGCTGGTAGACAACTTACTGTAGGACTTACAGTACCTCTAGCAGCATTTGGAATGGCTGCAGCAAAAGCATTTAGGCAAGCAGACGAAGAGCTTGTAAGACTTACAAAGGTTTATGGTGGATTAACAGCAACATCATCAGCAGACCTGTTAAAAGTTAGAAAAGATGTATCAGCTCTGTCTAGAGAATTAGCATCTGGGTTAGGTGCAAACTTTACAGAAACAATTGCCTTGGCCGCTGACATTGCTGCAACTGGTAAAGAGGGCGTAGATCTTCTAGACTCAACAAGACAAACAACTAGACTTGCAATTCTTGGTGAAGTTGATAGACAAGAGGCAATGAAAGCTACTCTATCAATTCAAACAGCATTTGGGCAAAGTACAGAAGAGCTTGCTCAATCCATTGACTTTCTTAACGCAGTTGAAAACCAAACTTCAACAAGCCTTGCAGATTTAGTAGAGGCTATCCCTAAAGCTGGCCCAGTTGTAAAAGCATTGGGTGGAGATGTTCAAGATCTTGCACTTTATTTAACAGCAATGCGTGAGGGTGGAATTAATGCTTCAGAAGGAGCTAACGCACTAAAGTCGGCATTAGCGTCGATAATTAATCCAACCAAGGTTGCTAAAGAGCAGTTCATGGGAATGGGAATTGATTTAGCTGGAATTGTTAATAAAAATGCTGGCAACTTAACTGGAACAATCATGGCCCTTAAGGATTCTTTAGACTCACTACAACCATTGCAAAGAGCAAGAGCAATCGAGCAGCTATTTGGAAAGTTCCAGTTTGCAAGAATCAATGCGTTGTTTGAAAACCTTGGAAAAGAAGGAAGTCAGACTTTACAAGTATTAGACTTAATGAAAGCTAGTACACAAGATTTAGCTAGTATATCTGAGCGAGAATTAAAAGCAATGACAGAGTCTGCTTCTGGTAAATACAGAAGAGCACTTGAAGCCGTAAAGGCAGACCTTGCAGTAATTGGAGAGCAATTCTTAAAAGTAGGAACATTTGTATTAAATGCAATTGATGGAATTGTAAAGTTTATTGGAAATCTTCCTGGACCTATTAAAGCAGTACTAGGATTTATTGGAAGTCTTACAGCAATTGCTGGACCTATTATTATGTTAACTGGTGTACTCGCCAACTTCTTTGGATATATAATAAAAGGAATATTTGCGTTAAAGAATATTGGCAAAGGCGGAACAGGATTTAAGCTATTAACACCAGAGTTAATGGCAGCATCAAATGCTGCAAAAACCGTAGAGCAATCATTTTATAGTGACACAAAAGCAGCTGCTACATTTTCAGATGCAGTCTTAACTTTAGCAGCGTCATTTGATAAACTAAAATTAAGCGCCATGTCTTCTACTGTTGCAACAAGCAATAGCATGTCTACTGTAGCAGGAAGCCCAGTTTTGCGTGGCGGAGGAAGAATTGTAGACAAAGACAACCCTCTTGTAGGTAGACCTTATTCAAGAGACATGTCTCACGTTATTCCAACTGGATCAAAAACTGCAGAACAAAGAGCAGGTGAAACAATATTCTCTACTGTTCCTGGTCCTAAGCCAGTAAACCTAAGACTTTCAAATTCACCACAAACATACATGAATGATGATCTTCCAAGAATTCCTGGAGTTACTTCAGTAAATGGAGTCTCTAATGGTATAGTAGCAGCAGAAGCAGCAAAATGGCATTCAATGACGGCAGCAATTGCTATGCAGTCAAAAGCAGAATTAGCATTACTTAAAACAGAAGTAGCTGCTACAGGAACAGTAACTGCGTCATTAACAGATTCATACCAAGCATTACTTCCACAAATGACAAAGATAACTTCTTTGGCAGCAGACGAAACTGCTTTAATTGTTAAGCAGCTACAAGCTGGTAAGATTACAGTAGAAGCAGCAAGAGCTAAAATATTTGCATTAAATGCACAAGTAGAAGCAATGATGGTTCAAACAGCACAAGGTGTTGCAGCAGCTCAAGCAAGAACTATTAGTTTGACTACAGTGCCATTAACAACTCAGCCAGTTGTAAGCGCAGCTGGAAAATCAAACATGAAAGAGCTTTTCCATAAATCAGAAACATCTAAGTTAGTAGACTCAATAGCACGTGGTCTTGGAGTTAGAACTTCTGGAGCTGGTTATAGTATTCAAACAACAAAGCCTAGATTTAATGAAGGCGGTAAGGTTGAAAAGTTTAGTGCAAATAAAACACGGGTTACTGGACCAGCATCAATTGACTATGATGATAGAATGGGATCCGTACCGCTTGGTGGATATGTATTAAATCAGGAGGCGTCATTAGACCCAAGAAACGCAGCATTAGTCGCAGCAGCACCTTCAACACATAAAGATTCTGGAAGCAACATCACTGCCTTGCTTACTCCACAGGAGACAGTGTTTGGTCCAGGACTACAGAATAACCCAGAACTTTTTAGAGCAGTAGATGCTGCCAACAATGGCACACCACTGCAAGCAAACATGGCTGGCGGAAACATTACACTCTCTAGATCTAATTATGGTTTAGTACCACCGTCTGCTGCAATAATAAGAGGCTTGTTTACATCAAATAGAACAGCATATAGAAAACAGTTAGTTACACTAGCAGAAAAAAGAAATTTAGAAAGAGCAGCCGTAAGAGAAAGAGATGCACAGTATGTAGGCGGTTATGGATCCAGATCTTGGTTAGCTAGAGGAGCAACAACAAGGTCCGTTCTTAACGACTATATAAAGTCTTTACCTGCTGGAGAAAGAAGAAGAGCTGCAAGCATACTAGAAGATTTTTCTGGCTCTATAAGAACTGGCAGAGGCGGAATGGACAAAGGATTTGCCAGAGACACCTTTACAATTGAGCCAGGGCATTTAGAGCGTGGTGGGGCACTTGATAAATTACTAGCAAAGAATAAACTGCCACCATTGGACCTTGAAAGAATTACACACGCTACGCATTTAACTAGAGCATCAGTGAGAGATGGTAGAAGATTTGTAAGTAAGTATACTGTTGATTATGATTCAAGATCTAATCTTCAGGCAAACCATGGAACCCTAATTGCAAAAAATTTCTTAGAAAGAAATATGTCTCGTACAGGTAAGTATGACACAATTATGCAACGTGCAGGCGTTCATAGATCAAAATGGTCAGATACCGAAAAAGAAATTGATGCAAAAATTGCTGCGTCATTAAAGGGCAAAGAGTCAAAGAAAATTGGAGATGAAAAGGGAGACATAACCTTTGATTCATTTATCCCATTTATAGATTCAAGCATTGTTGCTGCAGGAGGATCTGCGGCTAAGCTAAAGCTTCTAAAAAGAAATGTAGTAGAAAGAAAAAATGCTGGCGGAATGATTGGTGGTTCTGTTACAAAGGGCAAGCGCTCATACGGGAGACCACTATTCCTTGGAATGCCTAGAAGAATTAAAGATGTTGAGCAACAAAGAAAAGCTAGACTTCATATGGAAGAAATTAATACTGGACTTAAAAACAGTAGGTTTGCTTCTATGGAGCCAACAGATTTTGGTAAATTAATAACACCTACATCTGGAAGAAGTTTCCCTGTACCAGGAATCGGTGGGGTATATGAAAAGCCAGATGGAACAAGAGTATTCGTTAAACCAGTTATGGATGAAACTGCTGCATTAGCCGAACAACGTGCAACCATCATTGCAAGGCAAGCACACGGACTTAATTCTCCACAACAATCAATTAGAACAATGATTGATCCAACTGATCCAACTGGCAAAAGAAAGCTTATTGTTTTAGAGTCTCCATACAATGAGGCATTTGCTAAGCAGTCAGCAGATTTTACAAAGAAAGATTATTTTAAGCAATTAGTAGCAGCTAACCTAAGAGGCGATAAAGATTTAGGTAGAGGTAATCTCTACGGAGGCACACTAGCAGATGTAGGAACCGCTGGTGTATTCAAGACGGCTTCTGGTAAGAGAGCTTACGAACCAGAGATGATATCAATGTCAGACCAAGCACGTATTAACTTGCTTGGAGTAAGGGGCGGAGCAAAGAGATTCTTTGCAGAATCAACATTAAACATACCAAAGGGGATGACACCAAAGCAATATCATGAAGCAATGATTGCTGAAATTGATACAGTTCTTCCAGCATTAAAGAAAACTATTTCACAATTTAATTTAAATGCAGAAGAGTCAGCTGTATATGCATCTATGATTAGAAGACTTGAGCAGGGCAGGAATGTTAACTGGCAAGAATTTCATGGAATTCATTCTGCAGTAAAGCCAGCCAATGGTGTGGCATTAACTCCAGCAGCATTAAAGAAGCTAAAGGAAGAAGCAGAATTAAGAATAAGACAAAAAGGACATGCAATATCACTTGCAGACAATTCCTTTAAGACACCTTTAAATGGATTTAATCATGGAGGAACAATTGGCAATGTCCTTAAGGGATTAGCTATGAGAAGGATTGGTGCAGGATTTGGACCAACTGGAGCACCTAAGCCTAGTGCATATGAGTCTGCTCCATGGGGTGTTAACTCGTTATCTATTGAAATGGCAAACACATTGTTTGCAAGTTCTGGTTTAAGAAAACATACACAAAAGCTACTCTATGATAAGTTTGCCGCTGCAATGGCAAGAGAAAAGCCTTATGGCTATGTTAAGGATGCACAAGGTTCACTAAAGAATGCTCTTGAGCCATCATCATTAGATTCAGTAATTAGACAAGCAGCTAGCGATTTAGTTGGCGATAGAAATCTATTAAGACAGCTATCTCCAATCGATAAAGATATTCTTAGAAACAAATATTTAAATTGGGATTCAAGAAAAGATACACCAATGACTGCAGAGCTAAAGAAGAAAATCTTTAGCATCGATGGTAAAAGAGAAATGGGTGGACCAGTATCTCCAGGACAAAATTATGTTGTCGGAGAAAAGGGCCCAGAAATATTTAGTCCTTCTCAAAGCGGAAAGATTATTCCTGGATACGAAATAGGCGGAGTTATTCGTTACGGAAAAGATTCATATGGTCGTAAGGGAAATCCTGCGGCTCGTGCAGCACAAGAAAGAGCTAAGGCAGAACGTGCAGCAGCATATGTTCCTGCCCCAGTAGAAGCACCTGAGCGTAAGCCTGGTCCATTGACTGGATCAAAAACAACAGTAGTTGGCAATGGCGGTGTTAGAACGAACCAATACGGGGTACAAGGTTCTTTGCCATATATGCCTGGACTCACATTAGGTCATGCAGCTTTAAATAGAACACAAGCAGCTCTACTATCTGCCGCAAAACAAATAGAGATGTCACTCTTTGCATTTGGTACAAGCGTTAAAAAAGATGCTCTTATGACTGGAAGAGTCATAAAGTATTCTGGAGACCAACTTGTGGTTGGAGCAAGAATGTTGCCAGGACAAATTAAATCAGCACTAACCCCATTGGTAACTGGTATAAAATACATAGGTTCACAGATTTCTACAACTGCTAAAGCAGTTGGTGCTCAAATAAAAGCAGCTGGTTCATATGTTAAGGGTTGGGCGGCTTCACCTCCACCTGTAGCACCAGGAGCTTATGGCGGAGCAACTCTAGGACAAAACTTTGCTGCAAACGCAAGGTATACAACTTCTAACATGCTTCATCCAATTCAATATTTAAAGAATAAAGGAATGATAAACCCAGCAACATTCGGACAAGGAGCGGTTGGAAGCACAGTTGGAATGATGGGTGGTATGGCAGTTGGCGGAATGGTTGGAGAAAAATTTGGCGGACAAAATGGTGCAATGATGGGCAGCATGGCTGGAATGATGGGCGGACAAGCAATTGTAAAGGGCATTGGTGGCAAGATTGCATCAAGAGCCGCAGCTAGCGCAGCAACAGCAGGACTGGCTTCAGCAGGTTTTGGAGCAACCGCCGCAGCAGCCGCAGGATTAGTTGCGCCGCTTGCAGCAGTAACAGCAGCAGTTTATGTTGGATATAAAGCCTGGAAACATTATAAAGAAGGACAAACTCTTAACATATCTACATTTGGTCTTACTGCTGAAGCAGCTAAAAAAGCTAATCTAAGATTTACAGACTTTGGTTCAAAAATAAAAGATACTATTCAAGATTCAAAAGATATGGCTGCTGCAAATAAGCTTGTGTATGAAAGCATGAAGGATGGCGGAACACCGTTCCAGATGACGATTGCAGAATATAAAAAACTAAAGGTTGAAGTTAAGGAAACATTTAGTGAGCAGATTGATGCATTAGACCGTCAGCCATCCAATAAGGTGCCAGACGCAGTTCGCAGAATTAAAGAACAGCTCATAGCAGCTGGCATGTCTGCTGAAGAAGCAACTAAAAAAGTTTATACAATGCTTCAGCTTTCAAATAAGAGCGACCAATCAATTACTGCAACAATGGGCAACGCAGACTTTAAAGCAATTACAGATCCTCAATCAGCCGCAGTATCTGCAGTTACAAGCTTTGGCAAAGACACAAAGGATCAAGGCAATAAGGAAAAAGCAGCCTCATTAAATACAGCCTTGATGGCAACTGAGACTGGAATTAATGATTTAATTGCAAAGAGAGAAAGACTAGTAGCAAAAGATTTGACTGGAAAGACTAAGTCACTAAGTTTTGCAGAAGCTGAAAAAATAATGATTGACCAGATCAATAAATCAAAGGAAGCTGGGACAATGATTACCCAGGGAACAATTGATGAAATGGCAAAAACAAATCCAGAAGTAAAGAAAATGATCAATGGCTCAGACACAGTTGTTAGCGTATGGCAAAAAATTAGATTGCAGGCAAAAGGATTTACTGGAGATCTTTCTCAATTAAACGCTGCTCAAACACAATTAATTTCTGATTCATTTAATGCCATAGCAACATCTGTAGTTGCAACAAATTCAAGTAAAGACGGAATGTTGAGCAAGCAGTATTCTGCTCTTGGCAAACTAGAAGACAAGATTAAATCTTACACTAAGGCATTAAAGGGTCAAACAGTTTCTCAGCAGATATCTGATAGAGAAAAGATATCTGCACTAAACAAGCAAATTGAAGCTAATAATAAACTTGCAGAAGCTAGAAAGAAAGCATTATCTGCTGCACAAGCAGACGCCGACCTTGGCAGACAGATTGAAAAAACTAGACTTGAAATGCAAAATGCTTCAGCAACTGGAGACACTCAAAAAGCTCAAGAGCTAAGGCTTGATCTAGAATCATTAACAACGCAACAGCAAACAGAATCTCAAAGTAAAGCAATTGACAAAGCGAATGAAGCTGCAAATGCACCACTTAAGGCTGCCATTGAGGCAATGGGCAATAAGCAGCAAGGTCTTGCAGATAGCGCAGCACTTGCTGGTGAAAGCTTAGATAAGGTTCGTGGTAAATACGATGAGCAAAAAGCAGCAATAGACAAGGTCAATGATTCAATGACTGCCCTTTATGGTAATGCAGCTGCAGCTGGTAAATCAGTAGAAGAATATGTTAAGACCAATAAAGAAGCAGCAGCTGGATTAGTTGCTGCAGTAGAAGCTGCCACTGGCGAAAAAATGCCAAGGTATACTGATTTTCAAAATTATGAAGGTGGAAAAGTAGTAACTAAAAAAGTTGCAGTTTCTCCACAGGCAAATGCACTATCAATATTAGCAAAAGCAGGAACAGGTTCTGCAGTCAACGACGCACTTGCCAATAGCATTAAGGGCGGAGCAACCCTTAAAGATGTTGTAAATGCTGTAAAGGGTGTAGACGGAAAGCCAGCCCTAAGAAAAGATATTGCAGTTACAGGAAATTATTCAAATGCCATGGATGAAAATACATATAATGGAGTTAAGACAAAGGTTTTAAATGCACAGGCTAGAAGATCAATTGCAAATCAACAGGACCTACAAATAGGAGAAACTTTTATTTGGAATGGTCAAAGATATGGCAAGAGCAAGACAGGTGGCAATATTGTTTTCATGGGTAAGGCTGCTGCTGGTGTAAAAAGTGGAGCTAGTGGAATGTACCTTGTTGGAGAAAAGGGACCAGAATTTGTTCACTTAAAAAACCGTGCCAACATTATGCCAAACGATGTTATGAATACATTAGCTGCTGCATCTCCAAGATACAACTTTAACAAAGCTCAATATAATTTAAAGGACGGAACTACTTCAGGTAATTCATATGTTGTAAATCAAAATATTTATGCGTCTGAAGGAATGGATGTCGAGGCATTGTCAAATATGATTGTTAAAAAGGCTGAAGTTGTTATTGGACAAAAGGCTAAAGTTAATGTTAAAATGGTTGGACAGGGGAAGAATATATAATGGCAGCTTTAGTTTTACCAGTAGGCTCAGCACTGTTTATACAGGATGCCAATGGCGTATGGCAAAAATTAACTGAACATAATAGGTCACCAATATCCGTAGACGTTCAACGTTTTGAGCAGACCGCTAGAATGGCCAATGGAAGCCTTAGAAAGCTGTTTATAGCCGATAAGAAGAACATATCTACCTCCTGGAGCATGGTTCCTTCATACTCTACTATGACCGTTGATGCGGGCTGGGGAGCGGAAGACATAAAGACATTCTATTTAAGCGCTAAAGGTCAAGGTACATTTAATGCCAGAATAGCTTATAACACAGCCAGAACCGAAGATTTCGTTGCAAGCTTTACTTCATGTTCATTTAATTTAATTAAAAGAAATGTAAAGGACAAAGTAGCGGATACAGCACAGGCATTTTGGGATGTAACTATTGCACTGGAAGAAGTATAATGCAATCAGTAAGCCAAACAACTTTAGATAAACTTAATACATCTGCTTCATATTCAATGTCAGGCGGATGCTGGCTAGAATATAATATGAACGATTTAATAGATAAAGCAGCAGTTACAGCCACACCAGCCGATACTGCAACTCAAACAGATCCAATTACTGGCAAGACATACCAGCCATTTAAAAAATTATTCCCCCTAACAAGTATAATAGATCCAAGAAGACCTGGAGTAGCAGGCATTAATTATTTTATATTAAATCAAAATGTTACAAATAGCATACCTAAATATAATGTTTCATCAGACCTTCCAGTAAGAACTTATTTTTCAAGCCCAAAGAATCAATATAAATTTTGGGTTTCACCCAAGGCTGGCGGAACAACATTAAGCAATTTTAGTTTTAGCGTAGACTACCCAGTATCACAGACTGCTGTTGCAAATACGATACTTGTTAAATTTGAGACATCTTATTCTAAGCCGTCTACATGGTCTATTAAAATACAAGATCACGCTGGCACTGAAGCAACAATATCTACAAATGGAGTTGTTCCAGACAATGGGGTATTTCAACTTTATTATAACGGAGGCACTTGGTCAAGTGCGTCTTCATGGTCTACTACAAAATTTACAACGCCGTCTGTTCCAGTTAATGTTAAAAAAATTATTGTAGCAGTAAATACAATTAGCGTGGCCAACTCCTACCTTGGAGTTATAGAAGTGGGTGCAAGATATATTCAAGATGTATCAAATAGAATAGTTTCTTTTCAAGTTTCAAAAACTTCATCTGATGACTCATCTGGCATTGTCCCAGTTGGATCAGTGACATCAAATGCCTTATCAATTTCACTAGAAGGATATGATAAAAAGGGTATTGAGTATGATAAGACAATGCCATTTAACAAAGACAACATCAATCTGTACAAGAACGTGAAGGTCTCCCCATTCAATAAAATAGGAGACGATGTTATTCCACAAGGAGTATTCTACATAGACTCATTCACTTTGTCAGAATTTGGAGACATTGACATACAGGGATTAGATGGAGCAAAGTTTCTACAAGAAATCCTAGCGCCAGATATTGTAATTCAAAATGCTCCATCACAGGCAATCATAAGAAGGCTTCTAGATAGCGTAGGGTTTACTCAATATAATTTTAATACATACGGCAAGGGGAATGCGGATAAGGTTGACTCCGCTACTATAGTCCCACTGTATTGGTTTACAGAAGATACAAAAACAGTATGGCAACACATACAAGAGTTGTGCAAAGACACACAAATGATAGCAACATTTGATAATAATGATATGCTTCAGTTTTATCCTAGAGACTACTTATTTGATAAAACAAGAGCGTCTAGTTTTAAATTTAGAAGTGAAACTAAGGGAGTCAATATCCCAAACATTATATCCTTAAGTAAAGAAACAGTGCCATCTGTTAAAGCAGTAAAAGTAATATACACCCCAATCATTAGCACAAACTATCAGGGTTCATCAGATAACCTTTATGTTTCTCCGCCAGCCGCAATCGGTGCAGCCGCACTACAAAATACACTTCTAGCAACAGCTCCAGCCGAAACAGATGCTCCAAAAGGAGTCGTCTCACTTGCGCCAATCAGCGTGTACAGCAATTTAGCAGACACATCTTTTTACAATAAGTCTGGTTACTTTTTGATTAATAATGAAATTATTGAATATGATGCTATTGAATTTCAATACGAACCACTATCTGCTCCTAATACAGTTATAAAAAAGTGGATAACTTCTGACTCAGACATTGCAAAGTTTCTTGGAGAAAGCAAAATCAATTCTTTTAATCCTACTTTAAGATACAGAATTAAAGAAAGAAACGCATTTAATGCAACTGGGAAGGGTGTGAGTGTCGGAGAAACACACAATGTAAATATTGATGACTTAAAGGGGGAGTGGCTAGGATCTAAGTTAAATTTATCTGCAAAAACAAACGCTGCAGACCCAGGAGTATTTTCATTAAGACAAACTGATGGATCTGGAAAATCTGTATCTAGATCATTGCTTACAATCGTTGCTCCCACATCTTCCAAGGAATACTATTGCGCCACAATATTACCAACTCCTAGCTTTACAACACAAACATATTTTTCAATAGGAACAGCCCTATTCTTTAAGCTTGCAAAAAACAGCAACGGCAGAACAACAGGAGAACAATTTGTTTCTGCTGGATTGGGTATAGGTCTTTCTGAAAACCTATTAAACGGATATATTTTAAAGGTTGGAACTTCACAAAATGTTGCAAACAAAGGATTAAAGTATAGAGATGTTCAATTAGTTAAAGTTGTAAATGGAGTAGAGACTCCTGTTTCTGATACTCAAACAACAGAAGATAATTCAATTACTGGTGTCTCTGGTGGAGAATTCTATAGAATAGACGTCAGAGTGTCTAAAGCCACTGCTGGTAAATTAATATTTAAGATTAAATTTAACAACTCAGTAATAACCGCAACAGACTCTTCACCATTAACTTTAAATAATAGAATATCTTTAATTGGAATACAAGGAGAGTCCTCTTTTGATTATGTATATACAGCATCTTTAAAGAAAGAAGATTTTGCTGGCTCATACTCTTATGACAACTACGGCTCATACGTTGGATCTGCAACAGAACTTAAAAATGTATTTGGTGACTTTACTGCAATTGGAGAAGCATCAACCTTAGCTGGGCCATGGATAAAAGAATTTGGACCAGTGGCAAGAGAAATTAAAAAGATATCAACTAGGTATGCAACAAGACCAGGTTTTGTAAAATATCCTCAAATTATATTAAACCCCAATGTAACCTTACTTGGGTATGACGCAAACTCATTTGGAATTGATGCTTATATATTAAATAACACTGGAGCGTTTGTCGACTTGGCAGACGGCGGTCAGAAGAGTTTTATTGTAGTAGGAGAAACAGTTGCCCCGTTAGATCCGTTTGAGTACTTAGACCCAGACTTATCTGCAACTAAAAATGATGAGCAGGTAGCATTTGAATCCATGTGGATACAAAAAGAGTCTGAGGCAAAAGAGCTTTCCAAATGGATGAGAACTCAATGGTCCAAGCAACAAACAGTTATTCAAATAGATGTTTTCCCAAACCCCATTATTGAAACAGGAGATGTGGTTGAAATATCTTATCCAAATAACATGTTGTATTCCACAGAAGACGCTGGAAAAACGGCTGGCAAATATATAGTTTTAGATATTGAGCAGGGATATAGCCAAACACCATCTACAAAGCTTACCTGTAGGTCGATTTATGTTTAATGAAATGGTAGAATCTTAATATGGCTACAAAAAAACCAAGAATAGGAAAGTCACAGGTTGCTGGTGGAGTTAAGGTCCAGCTACCACTAGACTCACCCCTAATTGGAGTATTAAAAACAGATCAATATGATGTTGTAAATGTATACAGCAATAAGGTAGACAAGACATATGTTGCTTCTTCTCCAGCTGATGGTGAGGGTGATGAAGGTGATGATGATGATAATTATACGGAACCAATAGAAACATCTGATGCACCAAATTTAGAAGACATAGTTTTAATTGGAACCACTGGTAAAAGATATTCTTCTGGACAAACAATAACTGACCCAGAGATATACTATGATGCAAATAACAATAGACTACTCAAGGTAACTTTTGAAGTTAAGAACAGTGTTGGAGAAATTGTAAAGGGAGTAGTAATAATATGATAACGAAATTTGGAAAAAGATTTATAACATCCTACTTGGCAAGTGGACTTAACTTTAATCAAAAAGATATTGCAATAGGAATAGGGTCACAAGCTCCCACATTAAATGACTCAGACATGCAGTTTGAATTTTATAGATCAGGAGTTTTTCTTGGAAGCTCCGACATACAAACCAACACAGCAACTGGAGTAACAACGTATTCTGTTGTTTATAAAACTACACTGCCTACAGATGTTGAAGGAGTAATATCAGAGATTGGAATTTTCCCAACTGGATTTTTACAAAATACAGACTATTCTTCTAAGTACATATCTTCTTTTGAAAACACAACAGACTGGAAAGATTCAAGCGGAGCACAGCCAATATCAGTATCAACGCCAACTCCTAGGATAGGCTCTTCATATTTTTCTATTACTGCAGCAAGCAATCAATCAAAATCATATAGCCTGGATACCGTTTTTGATCTTGCTGGATATGGAGTTGAAGACAGTATTTCACTTGCTTTTTATCAATCAGATTTAAACTTAGATTATATTTATGTTAGATTTTACAGCTCACCAACTAGCTATAAAGAAATAAGATTTGCAGCAACAACATCTATAGGACATAAAATTTTATCACTTAAATTATCCAGCCTATTTAACTCTACATTTTCATCTGCTGGAGCAACAGATTTCTCTAAAATTACTGTAATAGAGGTAGGCGCCAAAGCTAAGTCATCTGGCGCAACAAATGTTTTATTAGATGGATTAAGACTAAATGACGAAGACAGATACAATAGCCAATATGGATTAATTAGTAGATCGGTTCTATCCACACCATTGGTAAAGACACTTGGTGTAGAGATGGACATTGAATATAAGATAGACCTAGGGTTCTTATAATGTCTGATAGAGGTTACGGAGATAGATGGTGGCAACCAACTCCTGCTGATTTAGAAAAAACAAATGCCGATGCCGCTAAGGCAGCCAATACAAAAACTGCAGATGCTTTTACTGTTACAAAATCAGGTCTAAATGTTGTAATGAATGGCAAGTACCAATTCTCATTTGCGTACTTATACTCTGATCCAAATAATGCCTCAAACCTTATTCCTGGAACCAGGTCCCCCAACTTTATAGTTACGCTACAAACTCCCGATTTAACTCAGCCAGTAACAAATCTTGTTGTAACTCCAGGACTTCTTTCTTACACGGCTAAATGGGATCTAATTGATAAATTATTACCTGCAAATAAATGGTTGATAGATATACAAATATATGAAAGTTTAACTGGAGCGTTTGCTGGAGAAGAATATTTAGTTTGGAATGGAAATGGAAGCTCTGCAACTATACTTGTTTCAAACACAGCAAATAGATGGATAAGAGTTGACACAAGAGATCAAGATTTTAGAAAGAAAAGTGTAACATACGGACCATTTAAAGCAACAGATCCAATTGTCGTAGACACGGTTGGCCCAGACAATGTTACTTCAGTTAATTCATCTGATAGCGGTATCGACACATCTGGGTATTTAGGATTTAACGCATATGCAAACATATCTTGGCCAGCAGTAACAGGCGGTGGCATAAGAGGATATAGAATTAGATTTAGTAATGACAACAACGCAACATATTCCTATGTTGATTCGCCAGGGACGGGAACAACATACAAGCTTGCGGGTCTTGCAATTGGATCAACATATAAGATAGCAGTTGCAACTTATGATGAATATAATAATACATCGTCATCATATGTATCTGGAGCAGATGTTACAGTTAATGGTACTCCATCTGTATCAAACTTTATTACAGGTGGGCCATTCCAATTTGGCGTAGGCGTAGGATCTGTATCAACAAACAAAGGATTATATTTTGACGCTAGTAACTACTGGTATGTCAATGCTACAAATAGCGCAAGGCTTAAGGTTGGCGGAGCATCAAGCAACTATCTATTATGGGACGGCTCAACATTTGCAGTAGATGGAAACATTACCGCAAGAGGTGGGCAGTTTAGCGGTAATATATATATGACTACAGCTGGAGCATCTATATATAATGGAACAATAGACGCTACAACTGGCAACTTGACTGGTGATGGATTTGCGTTAAACTCAACAGGATTAAAAGTTGCTAACGGCGTTAACTCTGTAACAATTGCAGCAGCAACAGGAACTATAACAGCCAATGCTGGATCAATTGGTGGTTGGAACTTAAGCGGTACAACATTATCTAAAAACAATATTATCTTAGACAGCACAGGACAAATACAGGTAGGGTCCACTGCGGCCCAGAGCGTTTATTTAAAATCTTCTGGTGGCTTTCTTATGTGGGCTGGTAATAATACACCAGACGCAAATGCAAAATTTAGAGTCGCAGCAGATGGAACTTTGTATGCAACTGGTGCTGTATTTGCTGGATATGCTACTTCAGATTCTGTAAATGGCATACTGTCATCTGCAGCCGCAGATGCCACTACCAAGGCAAGTGCGGCGCAGACAGCAGCAATTAATGCAGCAGCAGGAGATGCAACAACAAAAGCTGAGGCTGCTAAAAACGCAGCAGTATTAGCTTCTGTACCACGGGGCGATTTTAACAAAGAAGCTATAATAGCTAAAATAAATAATAGTACTAATACAACAACTATCGAAGGCGGAATAATAAGAACAGGAACAATTTCTGCCGACGCTGTTGTTACAAACTTTATTTCTTCATTTGAAATTGCAGCCTCTAAGATTACAGTTGGTACACTTTCAGGTCACAGATTAACAGCTGGAGCACTTAACACAAGCTATTACTTGGATACAAAAGGAAATAAGGCTGGAATAGATTCTTTAGTTGTAAATGCAATTGGAATTGAGTCTAGCGCAACTGGTGGCGTTACAACACATTGGTACCCATATATGCCAGGATCTCCAAACATTGATTTGGGACTACCAAACTTTAGATGGAATGACGTAAGAAGTAGCGGTAGGGTTTATATGGGGCATGGCGGAAGCGATACTATAACAAACGTTACAGCGCAGCAGCCATATTCGGTATTCCTTAATACTGGAAGAATTTATGCAAACACACTTGGAACTGGATCGGGAACTGGATTAGTGCAAGATTCACAAGGGTACATAAGAGTTGCTTCTTCTAGTTTAAGATACAAAGAAAACATTTCTGAAATAGAAAGCACTGGATACTTAGATGCAATTAAACTATTAAAGCCAGTTAAATTTTCATATAAACTTCAAGAAACAGACATTGACGAAACCCCAGGATATGAAACAGTTAGACCAATAATAACTGGTTTGATTGCTGAAGATGTAGAACAAATAGATAAATTAAAAGACTTTGTGAATTATAATGCTTTAGGGGAAACAGAAGGTTTAGCTTATGATAGAATGACCACAGCCCTGACACTAGCTATTCAAGAATTAGCAGAGAAGCTTGATGTAACCAATACTAGACTTGACGCCCTTGAAGGATAATGGTATCCTTATTATGAATAGAAAAGGAATATAATGGATAATAAATTAGAACTAGTTGTAACAGCACTACAGCAACGTATTGGAGAAATTGTCTCACAATATGAGACGCATGTTGCAATACTTCGTGCAGAAATTACACAGCTTCAGCAACCACAAAATCCTGCGGAGCCAGAGGAGAAGTAGCTATGGCAGAACAATTACAACCAATGCCTGTAAATCCAGGAGACCCAATAACATCAGAGTTATTGTCTAACATTGTGTCTAATATTAATATAATCAATAGTTTATCAAACAGCATTAACGACAGCAGCGCAGGCGATAACAAGGACCTTCCACAAGCAGTACAAATTCAATCTGGAAGAATAAAGATTGTGGCTAATAAAGATGGCAAGACTGTTACACCAGTAAAATTTAAAAAAGATTTTGAAGCCCAGCCAAATATTGTATGCTCCATATGGCAACCATCTGGAGAGGCAATATTAAAGAATAAATTTCAGCCAGTAGTAACTGCTGCATCATCTACAGGGTTTTCAATACAAGCTCAAAATGTTGGTGCGTCTTCTGGCGGAACTTTTTACGTAAATTGGATTGCTTCTAGCACTACTTAAGTATTGACAATCTGTAGCACTATGCTACAATTTGATTTAGACTATAGGCCATGAATATTCATGGCCTATTAACATTAAGGTAAATATGACAAACGATTTAAAGTGGATGCTCTCATCAGATCAGCAATTCCCGTATCAGGATGATAAAATGATTGAGCTATGGTTCAAAGTCATGAAGTGGTTTAAGCCAGATGTTGTAGACTACCTTGGTGATACAGACGACCAAGCATGCTATAGCAAGTATACAGAAGGTCGCTCAGCAGAGTTTTTAAATTATCACAAGAACGATAGCAAGGATTTAATTGTTCCTATGATGCGCCATGAAGCAAAGGGTGCAAGAGATTTTTATGCTAAGACAAGAGACATGCTTCCAGATGCACAACTGTTTTCTGCATTAGGTAACCACGACATCAGAGTATTTAATTACGTTGACGCAAAGCTTCCAGACTATATCTCTGAGGTTACACCAGAGGCCCTATGGAGTCTTGACTCTTTAGGATATGAATATATTTATTACGATGAACTCCCTAAGCGACGCTTTGGAGACATACACGTTCACCATGGACTTTCAATTGCAGCAACAGGATCTGCAAGAAAAGATATGGAAGACATGCAGGTATCTTTAATTCGTGGTCACTCACACAGAATTGCTTCTCATATGGTAACATACGAACTTAGAAACAATGGCGCTGGAGAAACTCTTCGTGGATACGAGATTGGTCATATGTGTGACGAAAAGGGTCCAGGAATGAAGTATACACAACACCACGATTGGCAAAAGGGATTTGCTGTTGCACATATTGTTAATGACTATCCTCACATTCAAATGATCCACGTGTCACCAGATTACTCTTGCGTGGTGGATGGAAAGTTTTTTCAAGTATGATCAAGTGTAATAAATGCGGAGGAAGAGTATTCGTTGATAGAGTATTCTCTCAAAAAATGCATATGGAACTATTTTGCATCATGTGCGGTAAACGCTGGATGATGAATAAGCATACAAATAGGATGGGTAAATGGCTAGAGACACTAGAAGAAAATCACTCAAAGAAGTACGGTATTTCTTCTTAAACGAAAAGATACACAAGACTCTTAGTCTATCTAGAGCCAAAGATCAGCTTATTGCTTGGTCTTATTTAGATAAGAAAAGAATGCTTTACCCATATTCAGAAGTAGATAAAAATATGGGTAGTGCTTATAGTATTGTTCAGGTTGCCTCAATGTTAAATAAGCATAGGGTTACAATACAAGACTACATTCTAGAAGGCAAAATAAAGTCTCCACAAAAGATTTATCCTATTGGCAGCGCCTCAGAAGATACTTGGTATAAGTATATGTTTAGCGACAAAGATATATTAGATCTACACCAATATATATTAGAGGCTGGTCATTCTAAAAATGTTCCATCTAAGGCAGAATTATTGGCTCTTCTCAAACACAGCTTTATATTGTATACTAAGACCGTAGACGGTTTCGTACCAGTATGGAAGGCAGAGTAATGAGTTACAACGCAATATATACACTTGAGACTGGCGCTTCTAAGAAGCGTAAGAGAGAAAAAGAAGTTGAGGAATGGAATTCAAAGAACGGCCCTGTCGTAGTAAAAAAGGTGGAAGATGGAAAAAAGTAGGGTAGTTAATTGTGATATTTGTAATCGGGATATAGAAGTTCGTTGGGGCATATTTGCCAGTGATACACTAACTAGACATAAGAAGGCGGAACATAAATGACAACGAGAGTAAAGGTCGATCTTTCTTTTACTAGAAATCTTGGTAACTATGAAAGCATTAGGATTAATGTTGGCGTAGAAGATGATGTTCGTTCGGGGGAGACAGTTGATTCTGCCACCGAAAGGGTATACGCATTTGTAGAAAGAAAGCTTGTTCAAAAGACAAGCGAAGTAGAGGAAGAGCTTAAGAGTGGCAAACAATAGAGAGCCATATATCCTTATGACAAATTACCAGAATCTTTACAAAGAGAAATATGGTAGACTTCCTACACTAAACAAGTTTAGAGAAAAGTGGGCTATGCAAGATGTAATCGATAGCGTAGGATTTCATAAGGCAAATGATCTATTAAACTATTATTTTAGTCTAGAAAAAACGGGTCACCCACTGCAATTCTTTTATTATAACTTTGACAAAATGGAAAATGCTAGAATAGAACTACAAAAGGATATTGAGACACGCCGACTACTGCGAGAGTCTACTAAGAAGATGGTGGAAGAGGGCGGGCTATGAATACAGAAGCAACACTAATCTCTGCTATATGCAAGAATAAAGATATTAGCACCGTTATGGCAGAGAATGTAGATGAACTATTTACTTCTCATGGAGATGTTTGGGATGGATTAAAGTCCTATTATAATAAGTTTAAGGCAATACCAGAAATTGGAATTCTACAAGAAAAGTTTAAAGACTTTGAGCCAGACTTAAGTGCAACAGCAGAGACTGCATATTATCTAGATAACCTTAAGAATGAGTTTTTGTCTAGCAGACTAAAGAGTATTTTAATTCGTGGTGGATCCATGCTAAAAGAAGATGCAGCCTCTAGAGTAATTGGCGAACTTCAATCACAGCTTTCTAGTTTAAATAAATATACCAATAATGTGCGTGACCTAGATATAACTGATGCAGATAATGCTATTAAGCATTTACAGGCTCTGAAGGTCCGTACAGCCGAGATGGGCGGTTCTCCAGGTATTAAGACGGGGTTCCAGTCAATCGACCTTGCATACCCCACTGGAATGGCTCCAGGGCACCTTATAGTGGCCATTGGCTGGCCAGGACGTGGTAAGACATGGTTCACCTCATACCTAGCCTGTAAGGCCTGGGAACAGGGTTTTAAGCCTATGATCGTTTCCCTTGAAATGACCCCAGAGAATATGCGTGACCGTATATATACAATGCTCGGCTCTGGTTTATTTAAAGCCAGTGACTTTGCAAAGGGAGATATTAATATTGATGATTTCCGTAGTTGGTCTAGTAAAAAGTTTGCGGATAAGAATAAGTTTATATTAGTTTCTAATGAGGGTTCTGGAAACGTAACTCCAAATGCTATCCAAGCTAAGATAGATCAGCATAAGCCAGACATTGTTATTCTTGATTATCACCAGTTGTTTACTGACAATAATAATTCAAAGGCACCTACAGAACGTAATATGAATATTTCTCGTGAGTTTAAAAACTTAGCAGTGAGAAATAACATTCCTATTATTGATATTACTGCTGCTACTGCAGACGATATTACTGATCAAGATAATCCTCCAATGATGAGCCAGGTTGCTTGGTCAAAAGCAATTGAATATGATGCAGATATGGCTATGGCTATTCATAAATACAAGGGCACAGATATGATTGAGATTGTATCTAGAAAGAATAGACACGGACACGACTTTGGAGTATTCCTAGATTGGGATATCAATAGGGGTGTCGTCAAAGAGATTTACGAAAACCCGTTTGCAGATGACTCACAAAAGAATTAAAAGGTTTCAAATTGAGGTACAGTTTTATGATAACTCACAACTCATAAGCCTAAGACCTCAATATGAAAATTTGCTAGTTCAAGATATGCGTGGCAAAGGATATGTAAGAGTATTAGATATAGATCCAGCATTCTCAATAGAGTTTACTGGAGAAACATGGAGATTCTTAATGACTCTCCACGGGATATATGTGGGAAGGAAGAAGGCATGGCAATTCGAGGGTACAACTCAAAACAAATTGATACCAAGGACTACGCCCCAAGCCACATTAAATCGGTTCTAGCTGAAATAGGACTTAATGTTGTTGGTGCTACAGGCAATGACTTCCTATGCTACTGCCCGTTTCATTCCAATAGACATACCTCTAGCTTTAGCGTAAGCCAAACATCTGGTGCGTTCATTTGCTTTAACCCTGCTTGCGGAGAGACTGGCACCCTAATTGATTTAATTAAACGCACTATGCACAAAAATGATTTTCAGTCTTTAAGATTAATAGCAGCAAAAGAAACAGAAGCGCTAGACAACTTCGATGAAATTATGGAAGACATGCTTGAAGAGAAGCCAGCTTTTGAAGAATTTTCTCAAGACATATTAGATAGGCTTCACTCCGACCTTGCTAGTAATTCTAGTGCCAGATCATATCTTGAGTCTAGAGGAATTAACATAGAGTCAATGAAACATTTTGGACTTGGCTATTCGCCAGCAATGAATATGGTAGTTACTCCAGTGCATAGCCCAGACGGAATGCCAATTGGAATAGTCGGCAGATCTATTGAGGGAAAGACTTTTAAGAATAGCACTAGCCTTCCAAAAAGTAAAACTCTATTTAACATTCATAGGGCAAAGAAAATTGGAGACCAAGTAATAGTTTGCGAATCAAACTTCGATGCAATAAGAATTCATCAGGCTGGTTTCCCCAACGTTGTTGCAACTCTAGGTGGATTTTTATCTAATGAACAACAATCTTTATTAAATAGACATTTTAATAAGATAATAATTATGACAGATGCGGATGAAGCTGGCAGAGAATTAGGTAAATCTATTTCTGGCAAGCTTAGGAATAAAGATATTTCTTGGGCCTCCTTTGGATATCGTGAGATATATCCAAATAAGGCTAAGGATGCGGGTGATTTGACTGAAGAAGAAATAAAAACATGCATAAAAAAATCAGTATCAGATATTGAATATCGCTCATGGATATGATATACTAAAACAACAGATGGATTTACACCATCAACTATATAAAAAGGAGATACAATGGGTATCGTTAAAGGTCTAAAAGGATTAAATCAGGTTATGGACAAGCCTTCATACAGCGAAGGTGACGGGACAAAGGCACGTTGGGCAAAGCTAGAAGATGCAGAGAGCGTAAAAGTTCGTTTCTTGCAAGAACTAGATCCTGACTCACCGATGTACAACGAAAAAAATGGTTTGGGTTTTATTGCCGTAGAGCATACTAACCCTAAAGACTACAAGCGCAAGGCACTATGTTCAATGGAAGACCAAGGCAAGTGCTATGGCTGCGAACAACACCGTAAGGATTATAAGGCGGGATGGAAAGGTCGTTCACGACTTTACATGAACGTATTAATTGATGATGGCAAAGAAGAGCCATACGTAGCAATTCTTTCTCAAGGTTCAAGTGGTAAAACAATTACGCCAACTCTTATTGAGTACGCTGGCGAAATGGGTTCTATCACCAATCTAATGTGGCGTATTAAGCGCACTGGAACAAAGACAGATACAAGTTACACAATCATTCCTTTGGCTAAGGATGAAGCACCATTTGATTCTTCAGCACTTGAATTGTATGATTTGGAAACAACAGCAATTCGAGACTTGCCTTACACAGAGCAAGAAGGATTCTTTAATGGAGAAGGTGGAAGCCAAGAAGCTCCTGCAGCTTCAGACTCAGACAGCAATTTAGTCTGGTAACTATTTACAGCCAGGGGCAGTCTATTGACTGCCCCTGCTTTATTTAGTAGAATAACATTATGCTTACATATGAAATCCCAGATCCGTTTGAGACATTTGTTGCTAATAAATATAAAGACTATAAAGGAATGCTATACGACTTCTTTGCAAAAGAATGGCATTTAAAAACTGCATGTTGCGGAGAAGAACTTTATGCACCAAACAAAAAGACTATGACTAAGATAAGACTTTATCATACAAGAAATGAATGCATGGGCGGGTATTAATGAGTTTTACGCACCTACACGTTCACTCCTATTATTCATTAATGGATGGACTAAATTCACCTAAAGAATTATGCCAAGCAGCACTAGATGCTGGGCAAACTGCGATTGCAATTACAGACCATGGTACTCTCTCTTCACACAGAGATATGCAAATTGCCGCAAAGGAAACTGGCATTAAGCCAATTCTTGGTGTTGAGGCGTACATTTCTCCAACAGATAGGTTTGACAGATCCTCTAAAACAGACAAGTCTATTCAAGCCTATAACCATATTATTTTGCTAGCGAAAAATAAAAAGGGGTTGGAGAATATAAATATTCTACAAGAGCTAGCATGGAACGAAGGCTTTTATCATAAGCCTAGAATTGACAGAGAGGTTTTAAATGATTATAGCGAAGGTATTATCGTTCTCAGCGGATGTCTTAATGGACTCATTAGTAAGGCTATCGATAAAGGTAACATGGAAGAGGCTGAACTTCTTCTCAAAGGCTTTAAGAAAACTTTCGGACAAGATTTTTACGTGGAAGTGCAATCACATAACCCTGTGGAGATCAACTCCGCCCTTCTAGAATTAGCAGATAAGCTTGGAATTAAAGCGGTGGCAACAGGTGATGCTCACTTTGCTAAAGAAGAAGATAGAATATTAGAAGAAGCACTTCTTATTTTATCGACATCTCCTAAAATTGATAAGGATTCAGACTTTGAAATGTCTCGCAATATAAAAGACATGATGGAAAGATTTAACTACCTTTATCCAGATCGTAGAATTTCATTTCAAGATTACAATTTATTTATTCAGTCTAGAGAAGAAATTGAAGCAGACTTTAACACTGCTGGTATTACTCGTACAGACATATATGAGAATACCATGGAGATTGAAAACAAGATTGAGGAATATGATTTCCACCAAGGACTAGACCTCCTGCCAGTTCCAAAAACAGATGCAGATGATAAGCTTCGTGAGATGGCATATGCTGGATTAAACAAACTTGGATTTTCAGATAACAAAGTTTATGCTGATAGAGTTGAAGAAGAGCTTTCAGTCATCGCATCTAAAAGCTTTGCGTCTTACTTTTTGGTAATTGCAGACATGATTGATTGGGCTAAGACAAACGATATTCGTGTTGGGCCAGGACGTGGCTCTGCAGCAGGCTCACTCGTATGCTATTCCTTGGGCATAACAGATGTTGATCCAATTAAATATAATCTTCTATTTTTTAGATTTATTAATCCAGAGCGTAATGACTTTCCAGATATTGATACAGACTTTGAAGATCGACGTCGTAAAGAGGTAAAAGAGTATTTAAAGAAAAAGTTTAAGCACGTAGCATCTATTTCTACCTATACTTATTTTAAAGATAAGGGTGTCATTCGTGATGCAGCAAGAATTTTTATGGTTCCTCTTCAAGAAGTTAATCGTGCAATGAAATCAATTGACACTTTTGAAGATTTTATTTCTTCTCCTAACACTAAAGAGTTTAGAGCAAAATACCCAGAGGTGGTATGGCTTGCAGATAGACTACGTGGAAGAATTAGATCGGTTGGAGTTCACGCTGCAGGAGTTGTTGTGGCAAAAGATGACCTGCGAAAGTTTGCTCCAGTTGAATCAAGAGAAGACGCACAAGATAAAGTATCAGGAAGAATTCCTGTCGTTGCATACGATATGGATACGGTTGCAGATATAGGTCTTATTAAACTAGATGCACTAGGGCTTAAGACCTTATCTGTGATTTCTGACACACTAAAATCAATTAAGTCTAGAACCAACAAAGATATTATATTGTCTGATATGGCACTTGATGATCCAGAAGTCTATAAAATGCTTAGCGAAGGATTTACTAAGGGAGTCTTCCAAGCTGAAGCAACTCCATATACCAACCTGCTAATTAAAATGGGAACAGATAAGTTTGAAGATTTAGTTGCATCTAACGCACTCGTAAGACCAGGAGCTATGAATACAGTAGGTGCTGCATACATTAAGCGCAAGCACGGCAATGAGGCTGTAGATTATATGCACACAATCATGAAGCCCTTTACCGAGAATACTTATGGTGTTATCATATATCAAGAGCAAGTTATGCAGGCATGCGTACACTTGGGCGGTATGACTTGGGCAGAGGCTGATAAGGTCCGCAAGATTATTGGAAAGAAAAAAGATGCAAAAGAGTTTGACCAGTTCAAAGATAGGTTTGTTACTGGGGCTTCAGAACACATTACTAAGAAAAAAGCAGAGGCGCTTTGGCACGATTTTGAAGCGCATGCTGGTTATTCTTTTAACCGCTCCCATGCTGTTGCTTACTCTATGCTTAGTTATTATACTGCTTGGCTTAAGTTTTATTATCCACTTGAATTCATGTTTTCAATTCTTAAAAACGAAAACGATAAAGATGCTAGGACTGAATACTTAATCGAAGCTAAGCGTCTAGGACTCAAGGTTCTGCTTCCCCACATTAATGAATCTGATCTTGATTTCTCACTTCAAGAAAATGCAATCCGTTTTGGATTATCTGAAGTTAAGTTTATATCTGATAATATTGCAAATAAGATTATTGATAGTAGACCGTACACCAACTACGATCACTTTATTTCTATTGCTTCCGCTAAAGGAAGCGGTATGAATAGTAGGGCAATCAGTTCACTCAATGCAATTGGTGCAGCGGCATTTAAAGATAATCCTAGAAGCGGTAATGAAAAAGATAATTATTATGAGTATCTTGGTATACCTACATTTAACTTAGAAGGGATTCCACCAAGGGTTAAAGCTCAGGCTAGACCAATTGAAGAGTTTGATGACCTAGGTTCGTTTGTTATGTTTGGAATGGTAAAAGGAATTAAACGTGGTTCTGGCTGGGCAAGAGTAGAGATAGTAGACGAGACTGGTTCAATAGGACTATTTCATAATGAGCAGACACAAATTGAAGTAGGCCAAATGTATTTCATCCTTGTCGGAGATAATAGAATTGCAAGATATATAAAGGTGTCTGATATAGATCCATCATCAAATGATATGTTTGTTGACTACCTATACCGCAAAGAATATGATTTAGAAGAAGATGAGTATATCGTTGTAAACTTTACCCCATATGTAACAAAAGCAGGCAAAACTATGAGCCACATAGTGTTGTCAAATAGAAATAAAGAGTTGACAAGAGCAATTGCTTTTCCAACTATGTATAAGATGACCCTTGCAAAAATGCGTGAGGGAATGAAGTGTAGGGTTGTTCTATCAAAATTAGACGATGGAACTATGAATGTAAAGGAAATCAAATGAGTGATGCAAAAATAGAAGATGTTTATGCACAGCTAAATATTGCTAAGATACTTGTTGCCGCAATTGAAAGTCTTGGAGAAATTTCTCTACCAGTTCAAAACTTTTTAAAGGCAGCCAATGAAGACAAAGAATTACAAGTAGATTATAATGAAGCTGATCAAACATTTACATTTAAGCTTAAGCAAAAAGATTAATTAAAATGGGCTTCACAGCCCCCAATTTAAATGGTATACTACTATAGAGAAGAAAGAAGAATAAAATGGCAGATCATGATATTGTGTATGAGGGCGGATATAAGATTTCACCAGAAGACGCTTTAATAAACGAAAAAATTGCTGATCAATTAGCTGGAACAAATACTTTAGTGGCTATACTAGAGCACTATGGGAAATTGACCGTACCAAGAAAAAATTTAATGGAGTTAATAGAAGTAGATCAGGTATGGCCAAATGATTTTATTTATAATCACGGCTCAGCGATGGCAGTAACATACAATCCAAACACTGACGAAATGGGTTTTGAGTTAAGATATTTAATGGATGGAGACATACCTGCAGACATCGTGTCTTGGTGCTGCACAAGAAATCAAACTAAGGTGGGATTTATCGATCATGATAGTCCTATATACAAACACTAATGATATCAATAGACACTATTTTATCTAAGCTTGATCCTAAAACACGTGCTAGAGTTCAGTCTGCACAAAATGTTCAGGTGTCAAAACAGCTAACTCCCAGCATAGGATTAAATGTTGCGCTAAAAGGCGGACTAGGTTACGGAAGACAAGTCCTAGTATGGGGCAATAAGTCTGCTGGTAAGTCTTCTTTTTGTTTGCAGATGATAGCACTAGCTCAGCAAGAAGGAAAAACATGTGCTTGGATTGATGCTGAATCTTCTTATGATCAGAGTTGGGCAGAACGGCTTGGAGTAGATTCATCTTCTCTTATTTATTCTCAGGCTAAAACAGTTAATGATATGGTTGATGTTGGAGTAAAGCTTATGGAAGCTGGAGTTGATGTTATTGTTGTTGATTCAATTTCTGCTTTGCTTCCTGGCATATATTTTGAAAAAGATGGAAATGAAATGAAGGATTTGCAAGATACTAAGCAAATCGGCGCAGAAGCAAAGGATATGACTCACGCAGTCAAAATGTTAAATTATGCAAACAAAAATACACTACTGGTTCTCATCTCACAGCAAAGAAATCAATTTGGATCTATGCATGCCTCCCACATTCCGACAGGAGGAATGGCAGTTAAGTTCTTCTCTTCCACAGTCATTAAACTATGGTCTTCGGAGGCTGAAGCTAATGCTATTAAAGCAGGCGTTGCGGTTGGTGACAAAATCATTGAACAAAGAGTTGGCAGGCCAGTCAATTGGATTATTGATTACAACAAGCTCGGCCCCCCTAATCTTTCAGGACAATACGATTTCTACTACCAAGGAGATCATATAGGAGTAGATAAAGTTGGCGAGTCGCTTGATGTTGCAGAGATGTATGGATTAATTGAAAAAGGTGGCGCTTGGTATACCATTAATGGAGAGCGTTTTCAAGGAAGAGCAAAAGCTGTTTCATATCTCAGAGATAACCCAGAAGTATCTGCATCTTTAATTGGTGAGATTAATGCCAGATCTTAATGAATTTTTAAACAAGTCTACTGCTGAAGATGTATCCGTTGATGGAGAAATTATAGAGCAGATGCGCCCTTGTTCAAAGTGCGATTTGTATGTCGAATCTTATATTTTTAATAGCCAGACTATGGAGATGAGATGGACATGCAAAGACGGTCACGAGACAAGGTATAGTGTCGGGTAATGTCAGAAAGATCAGAAGTTAAAAGAGACGGAGCCAAAGCACAGAAAAACTCTGGGCGTGGGGACTATCAAAAGGGTGATGCCCAATGGAATAAATTTTTAGTAGACTACAAAGAAGCAGGATCATCGTTCACTTTAAATAAAGACAACTGGGCAAAGATATGCACAGATACATTTAAGGTAAACAGAGATATGCATCCGCTGCTAAAAATAATAATTGGCAAAGATTCAAAGGTAAGGCTTGGTATAATAGAGTGGTCAGTGTTAGAAGAATTAATAGAATTTTGGGAGAAAAATTATGACTCAGTACAATAAAACAACAATAATGCCATTCGTAGTTTTGTATCGTGGTCTTTTTGATAATGCACCAGAAATACTGCAAATGCTAAAAGACTCAAATACATCAAGTATTCTTCAGGAATGGGAACCGTGGTATGAGCTAGGTCTAAGAACAAGGCTAGAGCCACACAGAGGAAACCCACTATCAGAAATTGAAAAGCATCAACTTAAATTACAAAAGTATATCTATACAAATTTAATATCTGCCTATAAAGATTATGTAGAAGACTGGACTAAACCAGAAATTATTAAAAAGTATATCAATCCTAATAGATCTTTTTATGAAGATTGGAAATATGTATTCGGAGAGTTTGTAACGGATTGGTCAGGATTTGATAATATACCTAACCAGTCAGATGAAGATTGCTGGATTAAGGGAGCAGTAGAAATATTAAAACACGATCATACTGTTGGCAAAGGACTGGAACTTGCAATTGGATATCATCTAGATGCCTTTAACTCAAAGGATGCTGCTGGCCCAAAATCAATTATTACTGGAACAGTGTATTTAAATGATGAATACGAAGGCGGAGAGATATCATTTTTAAATGAGTTTGACAGTAGTATTATTACATATAAGCCAAAACAAGGAGACCTTATAGTATTCCCTTCAGCAAAACCATTTTTTCATGCTGCTCAAAAAGTTTATGGGGCAGATAAATATCTTATAAGAAACTTTTTATTGTGGCAACACTCAGGATCAGATAGATACAAAGAGGGACAAAAAAAGTTTGGTAAAGAACAATGGGAGACAATGCAAGATCTTATTAGAGAAACTGAAGATCTTTTAGGGCTATACCAAAAAGATGTTTATCTGCCAGGTACTTCAGTTTATGATAGGCCACATGGAAACGGAATACCGTTTTTCCCTAAAACAGTAGAAGTTTGGGAAGATAATAAGTGATTGAAAACTATATAATCGTATCTTCTATCACCTTTTTAATTGGTTTGTCCTTGGGATACGGCCTCGGACTTTTTGTTGACAAGATAGATAAGAGGATTAAAAATGGCAGAGGATAAAAATACTTTAGAGCTTATTAGCGATATTACAGAGTTCAATGACCTGCATGAGTTTATGCAAGACGAGCATTTAGATAAAGCTCTTTCTATAGTAGTTAAGCTACTCATGAACCCAGATGTGCCTTCTGCAAAAGCACCTTATCTTATTATGGAACTACAGGCAATGTCAACTAAATTTGCAGTTCTTGCTTCTGTATACTCTACGATTGCTAAAGATAAGGCTGGTACAGCCAATAACAATAAGAAAAATATTTACTATTCAGTAAAAGAGTCCATAGACAAACTTGTAGATGCACTTAAGTATGTAGTTAGATATAACTCATGAAGAAGATTTGGGCTTTGGCTGTATTAATAGCAACAGCAATTTTTTCAGGCTTAGCATTATCTAGATTTTTAAAATGGGCTGGAAAGCAAGAGATTTTTGACTTTGACCTAAATGAGGACATTGATTATGAAGAATTGGATAAAATTTAGTGGCCAGAGATATTGTAAAAAATCTTAAGTTTAAAAAGCACACTGGTAATTTTTTTGATCCAGAAAAATTTGCTAAGCTGCTTGATGAATCCTACAGAAATACAAAGCGTCCAGATGGAGATACAACAAAAAAATCATTTAGCCCAAGCTCTCTAGGATACGGGCATGGCACCTGTCCGAGATATTGGTATATGGCATTTACTGGCGCAGTCTTCATTGATGATAACGATGCGGTTGCTGTAGCCAATATGGCTCAGGGAACGCAAGCACACGAAAGACTACAAAACCTTATTAAGACTATGCCTGAGTGGAGGGCGGAAGAAGAAGAAATTATTAATGAGTATCCACCTATCCGTGGCTTTATAGATTTAATTATGGAGTATGATGGTGAGACAGTTATTGGTGAAATTAAAACTGCAAAGCAAGAAGTATGGGATACTAGACAGGCTGAAATGAAGTCTTCTCCAAACCATATGCTACAGCTACTCACTTATATGAAATTAAAGAATGCCAAAGAAGGGTTCTTTTTATATGAAAATAAAAATACCCAAGAAGTATTAATTATTCCAATCTCTATGAACGAGAAGAATAAAGAAATTATTGAAAATGCTTTTAAGTGGATGGAAGAAGTATGGGATAATTTTAATAATGGCGATCTACCTACAAGGCCACAAGATGCAACAAAATATAAACTGCCCTGCACTTATTGTCCAGTTAAAAAAGAATGCTGGGCAAAAGGCTCTGATCCTGGCTCGGTAGACATTCCCTTGATGAAGGTTTTTAAATAGTGATTTGTTTAAATAGTAAATGCGGAAAAGAATTTAATGCCAAAACGCATAATCAAAAATATTGTTCAGACGAGTGTTGTCGCCTTGCAACAAATAAAAGAATCATGGAAAAGTATTACGAAAAGAAAGCAATTAAAAACGGTGCTCCAAGAAAATGCAAAACTTGTGCTAGTTTTTTAAGTAGATACAATTCAGAAGCAGTGTGTGCTAAATGCATAAAATCTAAACACATAAAGGATAAAAACGATTTGATGGGAATCCTAGATGACATTGGCTAGTTTAGTAAAAACAAAGGCTTCCAAGGTTTTAGGTATAGACGCATCTACAAGCTCAATAGCTTTTTGCCTAATGGAAAATGATGTGCCATTAAAGTGGGGCAAAATTAATTTAGTTGGCAACGATATATATGAAAAAATTTATAATGCTAAAGTTAATATGAGCGCAATGCTAGGCGAACTAAGTGCCGATTATATTGCAGTAGAAGGCGCCGTACTTGTCAGATCACCTGATGCTGTGATAAAATTGTCTTATGTCTATGGAGTTGTTATTGCTGAGCTTATGTCTACTGGGGCTAAGGTTATTACTATTAGCCCATCCTCGTGGCAGGCGTACATTGGCAACAAAAATCCGACAAAGGATGAAAAGTCTGGAATAAGGCTGGCTAATCCAGGATACGCAGACTCCTGGTATAAAAATCAATTAAGAAATATGAGGAAGCAAAGAACTGCTGACTACTTTAATAGGAAGTACAATTTAAATGTGGTGGATTTTGACGTTGCAGATAGCTTTGGTATTGCACATTACGCTAACAAAGTATTAACACAACGATGAAGCTATATCAAGACAAAGGCTGGCTTTATAATAGATATATTATTCAAAAAAAGACTATAGTTGAAATATCAAAAGAATGTAACGTATCGGCTATGACCATACAGAGATATATAGAGAAATTTGGTATAAAGGTCAAGCGTTAATTGACATTTTGGTTGACTAGAAGTATAATAATTTAATGACAGAAATAGAGCCATCCATCCACTTTGACAAGATGAATAAAGTTGTTTCGGAGTTATTAAAGGGCAATTCGGCTACCCAGATTGCTACAATAACTGGCATGGCTAGAAAAGATGTCTTAGAGTATATTGATGAGTGGAAGGCTGTGGTCCATAACGATACTAATGTTAGAGACCGTGCAAGAGAAGCTCTTATGGGGGCTGATCAACACTACGACATACTAATTAAAGAAGCTTGGAAAACCGTAGAAGACGCAGACACACAGGGCCAACTTAACGTAAAATCTGGAACCTTAAAACTAATTGCAGATATTGAGGGCAAAAGAATTGCAATGTTGCAGGCAGTAGGTGTTTTAGAGAACAACGAGATGGCCTCACAAATATTAGAAAATGAAAAAAAGCAAGAGATGCTTGTTAGTATATTAAAAGAAGTTACCTCTAACTGCAACCACTGCAAGATAGAGGTTGCCAAAAGATTATCTCAGATCACTGGGATTGTAGAGCCTATCATTATTTCTCAAGAGGCTTAAATGTCATTAGACTTTTCAGAATTTATAGAAATCCTTGACGGAGAAGAGTTTGAGGAAAAGCCAGTAGACCTACAGACTTTTGTAACTAGCCCCGACTATCTTGGCCTGCCTCCGCTTTCAGAAAATCAGTATACTCTTATAGAAAGAAGCTCCCAGATATATAAGGAGTCTACTTTAATAAAGCTGTATGGCGAAGAGCTTGGCAAAAAACTATTTAAGCAAACCTGTGTTGAAGTTATTGCACAGTTAGGAAAAGGATCTGGCAAAGACTACTCGTCAACAATTGCAGTTGCATATATAGTACATTTACTATTATGTCTAAAAGACCCAGCGGCCTATTATGGTAAGCCACCCAGAGATGCAATTGATATTTTAAATATTGCAATAAACTCACAACAAGCAAACAATGTTTTCTTTAAGGGATTCAAGATGAGAATTGAAGTTTCCCCATGGTTTGCTGGGAAATATACCGACAAGGCATCAGAAATTAAATTTGATAAATCAATTACAGTTCATTCAGGCCACTCAGAAAGAGAAGCTTGGGAAGGGTACAACGTTCTAGTAGTGATACTTGACGAGATATCAGGCTTTGCAACAGAAAATACTAGCGGTCACGATCAAGCAAAAACAGCAGACGCCATATACGATATGTATAGAGCTTCGGTTGACTCTCGTTTTCCAGATGTAGGTAAAGTTATTTTACTATCTTTCCCACGCTTCAAAAATGACCCTATACAAAAATTTTATGAATCAGTAATAGCGGAAAAAGAAACAATTATTAGAACAGAAATATTGAAGCTGGATCAAGATTTGCCAGACGGCACAGAAGGCAATGAGTTTGAGGTGGCATGGGAAGAAGATCATATAGTTTCTTATGTTTATCCCAGAGTGTTTGCACTTAAGAGACCAACATGGGAAGTAAATCCAACAAAAAAAATAACAGATTTTACTGTTGCTTTTCATAAGAATGCGCCAGATGCACTTGGTAGATTTGCTTGTATGCCATCAGATGCTGTAGATGCATTTTTTAAGTCTAGAGAAAAAATTGAGAAGGCTTTTAACCAAGCTAGCTTAGCCGTAGATAAATTTGGAAGACTTGAAGATTGGTTTAAGCCAGATCTAGAAAAAGATTATTTTATACATGTAGACTTAGCCCAGAAGCACGACCATTGTGCAGTAGCTATGGGACATGTTAATAAGTGGGTAGAGGTAAAAGTTACAGATACCTACTCCCAGCCAGCCCCTATTGTAGAAATTGATGCAGTTAGATTTTGGACACCAACCCCAGATAAATCTGTTGATTTTACTGAAGTAAAAGACTACATCCTTGCACTAAGAACTAGAGGGTTTAACATTAAGATGTGTACTTTTGACAGATGGAACTCTCACGATATGATGCAACAACTAAAACAATATGGCATCAATACAGAGATTCTGTCTGTCGCTAAAAAACATTATGACGATATGGCTATGGTAATTTTAGAAGAAAGACTATCTGGTCCACACATACCCTTGCTTATAGATGAGTTGCTTCAGTTGAGAATTATGAGAGACAAGGTTGATCACCCAAGAAAAGGTTCAAAGGATTTAGCAGATGCTGTATGCGGAGCAGTATATAATTCAATTAGTAGAACCAGAATGCGTAGAGACGAAGAAATAAAAATTCATGACTATGAATCTATGAGCTATGACAATGATTTTGGAGTCAGCGATGGCGAAGTAGAAAATGTATACAATATGATTAGGGCGCCAAGAATGCCTGAGAGCTTAGCAAGATCAATAGAAAATATGGAGATAATATGAGCGAGTACCAAGAGAGAGCAAAAGAATGTAAGTGTTGCACAAAACACGTACCCCTTCCAACAACACTAAAAAGATATAATAAGATTACTTTATGTCCAACAACATACTATAATGTTATTGAATATAAAAGAATATGGGAGTCGTACGGATCTAGGCCAGCAGGTAATGTTAGAAAACATTTTTCAGAATACGTACAGCAAATAGTAGAGTCTACTATTGACACATCTGAATAATATAGTACAATTAAGCTAAAGTGCCAATAGCTTAGTTGGTTAAAGCCCCGAACTCATAATTCGGTAATCGTAGGTTCAAGTCCTACTTGGCACACATGAAACGGGAGGAAAAAATGAACGACAATTATTTCTTAGACTTAGGTCTAAACAAGATAGGCCTTAACATATATGTATATAAAAACTTTTTATCCATAGATGAGATTGAAAGCTTGACAGTTCTATTTGATGAGGTAAAGCAAAACTCATTATTTGATCCAGGTTTGGTCGGCACACCTTTTGAAAATAAGGTCTCTGTCCCACTCAAAGAGATGGAGCCAGTTTTGGATAAGGCAAAATCTTTGTTCGGGTCTACATTTTCACTTCATCCAAACACGTCGGTAAATGTTATGCGTGAAGGTGATGAATGGGGACAGCACTCAGACAATCATGATTTTATTGAAAAAAGAAATTTAAGTTTATTGTTAAAAGACGGAGAGCCATACGAAGTAGTTCAAGACACCAAATACGGTATAGTAGTTTATTTTAATGAAGTAGAAGAGGGTGGAGAGCTTTATTATTCTAATCAGGATATAACTTATTCTCCAAGCCCAGGGGACTTAATTGTTCACAGTGCAGAAGAAGATTGTATGCATGGGGTAAATACAATTATCCGTGGACACAGGTATTCCTATTCAAATTTCCTTTCTACTGATCTTAAAATACCATCTAATTAATAAAGCCTTCGTAGCTCAGGGGATAGAGCAACTGCCTTCTAAGCAGTAGGTCGCAGGTTCAATTCCTGCCGACGGCACAGCATGTTTTTTTAATGCTATAAATGCTATAATGATAAAAATAGATATACTAAAAGGAGAATAAAATGGCAGCAGTACAGGGATCAGCAGCAAGACTAGTAGAGGTAGCGCTAGCAGAAGTTGGAACTATTGAAGGACCAAAAGATAATGAAACAAAGTATGGTAAGTTTACAAAGTCAAACTTTCAACCATGGTGTGGATCATTTGTTATGTGGTGTGCAGATCAAGCAGGAGTAAAAGTTCCTAATACAGTATATACACCAGCAGGAGCACAAGCATTTATTAAGGCAGGAACATGGCAGATGGCGGAAGTAGCAACACCAGAAGTCGGAGATATTGCTTATTTTGATTTCCCATCAGACGGAGTAGACAGAATTTCTCACGTAGGAATTGTTGTTGGTGTTAATACAGATGGCACAGTAGATGTTGTAGAAGGAAATACATCTTCAGATAAGAAAGGCGATCAGAGAAATGGCGGAGAATGCTGTCTTAAGAATCGTGCATACAAGAAGAAGAATGGATCAAAGCTTCGTAGAAGCCAGATTGTAGGCATTGTAGGATTTGGACGACCAAAATTTGGACAAGCAGTTAAGCCGAAGGTAGACAAGCCAGTGGTTAAGAAGGCTGCAGCAAAGCCAACAACAGTAAAAAAGAAGTAATAAAATTAAAAAGAATACTTCTGTCAACGGGCTATGCTTTGATGATATCTTGCTTTTGCCCAATGACTCTTCACCGTTGCTAAGTAGATCCCATATAGATCTAACTACCAAAATAGGTAATCCCAACAACCCAGAGGCAATTATAGAGTTTGAATCTCCAATAATTTCTGCTCCGATGGAATCAATTTCTTCAAGAGAAATGTTTTCTATTTTGGTAACTTCTGGGTGTATAGTGACAACGGTTAGAACTGACTCAATAGATTCAAAAATTCAAAAGTCTTTAGAAGTTAATCCAAAAAGAGTTGCTGTTACCATAAAAGTAAAAGATGTTTATAATGATGAGGCCATTAATAAAATTATAAAAAGTAATATAAAAATAATATTACTGGATGTAGCTAATGGCCACTTAAAGTTAGTTGCTGATGCAATATCTCATCTAAGAGAAATTGTTCCTAGATCAATGCATATTATGTGCGGGAACGTATCTTCATATGGGGCATACAAAATGCTTATGGATGCTGGATGTGATTCAGTTAGAGTTGGAATTGGAGGAGGTGCAGCATGCACTACTCGAATAATGACTGGCTTTGGAGCACCAACACTTTCTTCTATAATGAACATTTATGAAATGGTAAAAGATGACGAAGTTAACGGTATAATTGCAGACGGTGGCATTAAGACATCTGGAGACATTGTAAAGGCTTTAGGAGCTGGAGCAAGCGCCGTAATGCTTGGGTATATGTTGGCAGGTCACGACGAATGTACTTCAGAAAACGGAGAGTATTCATTAATAGGACTTGGATCGAAAGAGTTTGCTGCAAGAGAAGAAGGAATATCTAATGTTAAAAACCCTATATTTAATTTTGAAGGAGTTGCTGGAAAGATAGAGTCTAGGGGACCAGCATTTGAAGGACTATGGAATATACTAAACAATACCAAAAGTGCATTTACTTATTCTGGCGCAGGTAATATTAAAGAACTTCAAAATAATTTGCAGTATATAGAAGTCTCGCCACAATCTATAAAAGAATCGGGAAGTAGGATATAATGTTTGAATACTATGTTAAAAAAGTAAATAAGGTAGTTGATGGAGACACTATAGATGTTGAAATTGACCTAGGCTTTGATATATCTTTTAGTTCTAGAGTAAGGCTTGCTGGGATAGATACCCCAGAAAGCAGAACAACAGATAAAGCGGAGAAGGCCCTAGGCCTTGAAGCCAAGGCTTACGTAAAAAACCAGATTGATTCTGCAAAAACAGTTGTGATCAAAACTGAAAAGATGGACAGTTCTGAAAAGTATGGAAGAATTTTAGGATGGGTATTTTTAGATAACTCATCTGTGTCATTAAATCAAAAGATGATTGATGACGGATATGCTTGGGGATACCTTGGCGATACAAAAGTAAAGGATTTTGAAGCACTTGCTAAAGCAAGATCAAAGTCTAAAAAATAACTTGCAGTTTTAGTCACCTAAATGCTATAATGTATTAGTACCTGCCAAATGGGGGTACTAATTTAACTCGCTTAAAAGGAGCATAAAATGGTAACACAATTTGCAATGGATCTTTTCAAGGATCCATTTTTTATTGGTTTCAACCGAGAGTTGGAACGATTTAACAGTCTAAGTAAGGTAAACAATACAGCTTTTCCGCCGTATGACTTATTGAAGTTAGATGAGGATAACTATCAACTGTCTTTGGCAGTTGCTGGATTCACAAGAGATGATCTAACTGTATCTATTGAAGATGGAAGTCTTTGGATTACAGGTGAAATCAAAGAGGTAATTGACGCAGAGGTTGTTCATAAAGGAATAGCTGCACGTAAGTTTACAAGAATCTTTGAGCTTAGTGAATACATGGAAGTATCCAATGTCGAGCTAAAAGATGGAATGCTACACATTAATGTAGTAAGAAACATCCCAAAGGAAAAGCAACCAAAAGTCCTAAAAATTAAATAACATTCTGTACGTCGGTGGACATCGGGATATGTAGGAAGCGTACAGTATGCACCTGAGCATGTGTTTAAAAGGCTCACTAACTAAGGAGAATTATGATTATTCAGATTATGGGGCTACCAGGCTCGGGCAAGACAGAGCTTGCAAAAGCATTAAAAGAACGCATTAACGCTATACATCTTAACGCCGATGAAGTAAGAGCAACAGTTAACTCAGACCTTGCGTTTACCATAGAGGACAGAATAGAGCACTCAAGACGAATGGGAGAAATGGCAAGATTAATTTCTAATCAGGGTGTTGCCCCAGTTGTAGTTGATTTTGTTTGTCCTACAAAAAGCACAAGAGATGCTTTTGGCAAACCAGACATTTTAATTTTTATGGATACAATTCAAGAAGGTAGATTTGAAGATACCAATAAAATGTTTGATCCACCAAAGGAAACAGAGTCAGATATGGTTTTTACAGATCACCTCTTTAATGCAAATCAAAAAGCTGAATTAATAGCTAAACATTTTCATTTACACGATTGGTCAGCACCAACCACACTAATGCTTGGAAGATATCAGCCATGGCATGAAGGGCACCATGCTCTTTATCAAGAGGCTGGCAAAAGAACAAACCAAGTTCTTCTTGGAGTCAGAAATACATATAACACAGATGATAAGAATCCGCTTAAGTTTGATGAAGTAAAAGAATATATTGCAAAAGATGAATTTATGGCTGGCGCCTTGGTTTTGAGACTACCTAATATTACTAACATAGTTTATGGCAGAGATGTAGGATATAAGATTGAGCAAGTCTCGTTAGGAGCAGAAATTGAAGCTATCAGTGCTACGCAAAAACGTGAAGAAATGGGTCTCTAAAATTTGGGACTTTGTAACAAAAGATAATAATATTGAGTGGCCATCATGAATGTAAGTAAACAAAGATCAGCATTAAAGGCTGTTACTTGGCGTATCATTGGCACAGCAGATACCTTTGTTATATCTTGGGTTATAACTAAAGAGCCTGTTACAGCAGGAGCAATAGCAAGCTTTGAGGTATTTACAAAAACTATACTTTATTATTTTCATGAACGTGGGTGGAATAAAGTTAAGTGGGGTAGAAAGTAATGCCAATATATGAATACAAATGCTCGTATGACGATGCACATCCGATAATGTCAATAAACAGATCTATTACAGATGCAGATCCAGGATATGCCTGTGTTGAATGTGAGTCCAGCATGACGAGACATTTCACGCCGTTTGGAATTCAATTTAAGGGCAATGGGTTTTATAAAACCGATAATAGGTAATTAAAATAGTTTGTTGTTTATTGCAAAGCACGGCACAGTGTATTTGTCGTCATTAAATATTTGAGTAACTTCATGCTCATATTCTTCTGAGCCAGGGTGACAAAGCAAAGAATTCTGTTTTGGTTTCATTCTTATATTTTTATTAGGGTAGCAAACCTCACCGCCGTCGTAACTATCATTAATATAATAGTTTAAACCTAAAAATATTGCAGTGGTGTTAGAGTCTACGCCACCAGATTCATTAATAAATCCATAATCATCAGAATGTCTTCCGAATGATAGTTCGCTGTTGTTGTCAGATTCATTATATTTTTTAAATTTGGTGATAGACATTCTTTTACCAATGCTATGAATGTCGTTGTTACAAAGGTCTTCTAATTTAAAGGTAAGTTCTTCCCAGGCTAAACGATACGATTCTTTTAATTCCAGGCCGTACATATTAAAGGCCCCTCTATTTAAAAAGAAATCTTCCTTATATTCAAATTTATTATCATATTCCTTACACATATCTAAAAAAGAATTAAATGAGGCGTCAGATAGAAAATTGTCTATATAAAATATTTGATCGTCTAGATATATTTTTTCCATATACCTATTGTATCATGCTATAATAGAGGTATGTCAAATGAAAAAAAGGTATTAATAGTTGGTGGGACTTCCTGCATAGCAAAAGAAATAATAGAGGCCCTAGAGTCTAATCAATATAAGATAAATTTAATGACCTTTAGACAGCAATGGAAAATTTATGGTGATTATACTTGGGCTTATTGTGATCTTGAAGAAGTAGATAGCGTAAATAATCTAATAGATTTAATAAAAAAAGATAAATATTCAAAGATGATTTTTTTACCAGGCAATTCTTTAGGTCCAGTAGTTGGTGAGCATTCCTATGAACAACTTGAGGCATTTTATAATGCGTTTGTTTTTAGGTATAATTTTTTAATTAAAGAAGCCTCTAAGTGTTTAACAGAAGACGGACAAATTATTTCTATATCTTCTATAGCTGCTAATATAGCAATTAATGACGCACACTATTCTGCAGTAAAGGCTGGCGTTCAGGCATTTGTAAAATCCCTATCGCTTAAGCTAAGGCCAAACCAATCTGCTTTTTCAATATCTCCAGGGTTAATATATAACTCTACTACATTTAATAAACAAAAATATATTGGTGACATATCTGAGTTAGCAACTAAAGATCAGATAGCTAAAATCATAGCTAACGCTGACAAAAGTTATAATGGTAAAGTCATAGAGATTGGTTACTAGTTTAAACTAACATTCTGCTATAATTACTAAGTAAGCAAAAATATTGCATTACTTAGGAGATCCTAATTGACTAGAAAGTTAAGAATATTTACAGCCTTCCTGCTCTCAGTAGGTTGGCTTTTTGCTGGTCCCTCCCAAGCTAATGCTGCAGACACACTAATAAACGGATCCTTCTCGTCAACTGGTGGTGGATGGTCTGGGGCAAATATCACTGGCTCAGCAAACAATAATGCCTCCTGCGACAATGGTGGCCCAAGTATGGGCGCTTGGGATGACGATGCACTTGTTATGTCGTATGTTAACACGCCAGTTACTCAAGTAGTAACAATATCTCAACCATCTGCAGTTGTTTTTACAGTAAATGCTCGGAATAGATCAGATGTTCCTGGAGCCCAGTCTACAATAAGGATTCAAGATTCTAATCAAAATATTTCAACGGCAGGAAACTACTCAGTTGATGGTGTCAGTAAAACACTTACCGTTACTACCACCTCTGCAAATGAAAATGTAACAATAACAATAAGCGGAACAGACGGATTAGGCTGGGCTGGATGCTACGGAACTATATTTACTAATGCCTCTTTATCTGTGACACCAACAGTTGTTAAAACTATTGGAGCCCCAAGAAATTTAACCATATCTAGCAATGAAACATCAACCGTACTGTCCTGGCAAGCACCAGATACTGGTAACACACAGCCAGAAAGATATGCTATAAGTTTTAATTGCTCTGGGTGTAATGGCTGGGGAATTGCAACTGGAAATGTTGGCGGACCAAATTCTTTAAACACAACAATTACAATTGATCACTCTTTGTTAGACGGCCTTCGCCCTGCAGGAACCGTATGGTCATTCCATATTAGATCAGATAACGACACGTTTGCTCTTTACTCTGCAAACTCAAATGTTGTTACTGGGTCTACATATGTAGCACCAACACCCACACCAACGCCTACACCAACCCCAACACCAACGCCTACACCAACTCCTACACCAGAGCCTTCACCTACACCAACCCCAACACCAACGCCTACACCAACTCCTACACCAACGCCAGAGCCTAGCCCTACACCCGCACCTACTCCTGTGCCAACACAAACGGCAGCACCAGAGCCAGTCACAGTAGTTCCTACTGGGCCAACTGCTGAAGAGATTGCAGCGCAAGTAGCAGCACAGTTATCTGCACAACAAGCGGAAGCAGCAAGAATACAAGCAGAAGCAGCAGCATTAATTGCACAACAGGCAGCAGCAGCACAGGCAGAAGCAAATAGGCTTGCAGAATTAGCTGCAGCAAATGCAGAGGCAAATAGAATAGCAGCAGAACTTGCGGCTAAAGTTGCAGCAGAAGCAGCAGCAATGGCAGAAGAAGCGGCAAGAATACAGGCAGAAATAAATGCAAATGCCGAAGCTGCTCGTATAGCAGCAGAACTTGCAGCATTAGAGGCAGAAATTAAAGCAGCAGCACAGGCAGAAGCAGACCGTATTGCAGAGGAAGCAGCAGAGGCACAAGCAGAAGCAAATGCTAAAGCAGAAGCTGATAGAATTGAAGCAGAACAAAAGGCTATGGAACAAGAAATAGCAAACGCTAAAGCAGAAAAGGAAGCGGCAATAGCAGAAGAAAAGGCGGAAATTGCAGAAGAGTTAGCGGCAATTAAAGAAGAAGAAGAAAAAGTTGTTGAAGAGATAAAGAAAGCCGTAGAGTCTGGAAAAGAATTAACTGAAGAGCAAAAGGATGTTGTAGTGGCAGCATTAATAGAAACATTGGCACCAGGAGAATCAATTTCAGTAGCACAAGTTGTAGCGGCTGGAGTTGAGCTTAAAGATTTGCCACCAGATACTCCAATTGAAGTTAGAACATCAGAGTCTGGCGAAGTCTTAATTATTACTGCTGAGGTGGCAGCAAATATTGAATTAGTTACAGATCCAGGAGCATTGGTGGAGGCAATATTTACAGATCCACAGGCAGCACTTGCTGCTATTGGAAGTATAGGCGCTGACATGACTGATGAAGAAAGAAAAGAAGCAACTGAGATGGTTGTAGCAACAGTTGTAGCAACAGGTGCAGCATTAAATGCTGTAGGTGCCGCTACAGGAACCACTGGAGGGTCCACAGGACATAGTTCTGGAGGATCAGGTGGCGGAGGAGCCGTAGGCGATTCCAAGGGAATAAGGAGAAGAAGACCATGATAAAGAAAATAATCAAAGATATGATAGATCAACTTTGGACACTTCTAGGTATGTTTATTGCCTGGGTAGTCCTTGATGGTTCTGCAAAAACAATAGTGGGATATGCAATTGTTTGTACATTAATTGCATGGGGAGTTACATACCCAATTAGAAATAAAGAATGGGATGAAGAATAATGGCAAAAGCATATATTGAAGAACCAACACATGTAGGCGGAGGTAAGATAGCAAGCATCAATAATATTTTAGCTAGAATTATTGCTGTATTTGCAGCCTCTGGATTATCTGTAATTGGAGCGGGTGCAGTAGTAGGAATTGAAACCTATAAAGCAGTTATATTAGCAGGAACTCTTGGCGTTGCCACCGTAGTTGAAAGGCTTGCACGAGGATTCCTAGATGATGGCAAATTGACCGTATCAGAAATTAACTCAGCATTCTTATCAGTAGATAAAAAAGCCAACAAATAATGCTATAATTATCTTATGGATAAATACAGTATAAAACTAGAAGTTTTAGCCGAAGTAGAAGCTTTTTCAGAAGCAGATGCTAGGGAGTATATATCTGACATCTTCAATATTGATGATGAAATTAAAAACGTTAAGGTAATTAAAGTCACTAAAAACAGTTGACATGTCCATTTTGTCACGGTATAATAATACTAAGCACTATGCCCGTATGGCGGAATTGGCAGACGCAGCAGACTTAAAATTTGCCTCCAACCGTGGAGTATCGGTTCAAATCCGATTATGGGTACTAGACAGGAAGTTCATTGCTTAACTTAACTGAACTAGGAGTAGATATCTTTATAAAAAGATCTAACTCTAAAAATGTTCAATCTTTCTGGAATAACTATTCTTTAGTTATATGGAAGAAAAATAATTCTGGTTTTACAAACAAAAAAGGACTATTCAGAAATGGATGGGGAGTTTCAGAAAAGTTTGACATTAGCAACGAAGGGGTCTGGGAGCTTCCAGTAAAGTATGTCAAAATTTTTAAATAACCTAGGAATAGATAAAGAAAATATGCGTTGGCAAGACCTTGCCTTATGCTTGGGAATGGAAACCAACCTGTTCTTTGACTCATATGAGTCTGATGTCAATGTGGCTAAAAGTATTGATCAGGCATGTATGTCGTGTCCAGTAATAGCTATGTGCTATAAATATGGTACAGAATCAGAAAATTATGGTGTCTGGGGTGGTGTATACTTATCTAATGGGGTAAGAGATAAGTCAAAAAACCTACACAAAACCAAAGAAGTAGAAAAGATTTTAAAAAAGAAACACGGGGGTTAATATGTTTTCTGACAAGCCAGGATGTATAAAGTTAGCAGATGAGATATATTTATTTAAGGGATATATCCCTAGAGACATAGTAGATAAATTTGTTGAACTCCTTGAATCAATGGACCCTAAAGAATTTTGGGAAGATGAAGATTTTATTGAATGGTATTATGACAAGATGAGCCCATCAATACCAGAATTTTTTGATATATGGGAAAAGGTTTCTGAATTAATCTATCCAGAGTATATAATAAATCCTCAAGATAAGGTTATAGCATCAAGACCAGGACAAGAAGGAATGTTTGTACATTGTGACAGTCCAGGCATGGGAAACAAAGACATGTTAACACAAGAAGATGGATACGGAACATGCAGCCTTATATCTTATGGACTGGTTGCATACCTAGGTAATTTTGAAGGCGGAGAAGTTTTTTATCCAGCTTTTGATATCAACGGCAATCTAATGGAAATATATGATCCATCACCAGAAGGCAAGCTTTCTTATAAGCCAGAGCCTGGTGATGTAATAATACATCACGCTGAAGCACCTTATTACCATGGAACAAAACCTGTCCTGTCTGGTACTCGCTACGCATACTCTTTATTTGCAACAGAAATTAGTATGTCTCCTGGAACATTCTTACACTACAAAACTCCAGAGTATATTGAAACAATGAGAGATAAATCAAAAGAAGCACTGGACAAGTGGTTAAATGGCTAACTTTATAAACAAAGATAAAGAGCATTTTAAGTATGGAATAAATCAATGGACTGGTGAAGCAAACAAGCCAGTTTTTTATACAAAAGAAATGGCAAGAAAAGTGAGAGAATTAAAAAGCCCTTCACACGACTTACAGATGGATATTATAAAGTATCCTGAATTTTTAGCAATAAGATTATATGAAAACAATTTTTCGCAGTACGATGGTAGTATGAGAATGAGAGTTATAGATTATATCGAGATGGTTAAAAGGATCCTAGAATCATATGGGGTACGAGTCGAGTTGGAGGGGAAACCAGGTGGAAGAACAAGATGATGTTGCATCAATTGTTTATATTATTCCTGAACGAAGATATGGGGTAATAGTATCACAGGGGGCATATATGTCCTCCATAAGGTACAATGATGGTTTTGAAGATGTAGTAGAGCTTTTTGATACAGGTGATTTTATTGTTTCAAATGAAATCAGTATTATGAATATAGAGGAGAATTAATGTCAAGGACTGAGCATATTGATGAGTTATCTAATTATCTTTTAGATAGGAAAGACCTGTTTTTACTTACAATTGCAAGGGACGGGGAATTACCAGTAAGATCAATGTACTTTTATCAAGATAAAAGTGTAGCATTTGAGGCATATGAAAGGTATACAAACTTTGGATTTGCCAAAGAGTTTTTAGATGTTTGTCTCTATGAGCCAACAGGAGAAGACCATAAGAAAACTTTAAGACGCCCACCTGCTGGAGAATGCAGTTATGTAAGAGAGAACTATGTACAAGCAAGAATTCTTATATCTTCATTTAAAAATACAATAAGCCAAGAAGAATATTCAAGGCTAATAGAAGGATTTGCCCGTATATTTTCGCAGGATAATATAAGATTTAACTCAGAAAGATTTTTTGAAGAACTAAACTATAAAAAGGGAAACGACTAATGGAAAAAGTACTGTGTTATTCTTGTAATAAGAGTAAAGCAAATTTAAACCTAAAAAGATCCAGCCTGCTTGCAATAAATTTATTGATGTGCGAAACATGCATAACTAATAAATTTGAGCCTAGATGGACAATAATTTTGTGTGGCAGACAACACGGACATGAAATAGTAAAAGATTACATATCTAAGAAAAGATATGTTGGAGAAGACATAAAAGCCTCAGAACTCTTAATTTAAGTCTTTTTTAGGGTATAATTGTATATATAATGTTCAATCTTACCCAACTACTAATAACTCTATCCGCCGCTCTTTGCAGCGGCTTAATAGGGGTATTCTTTAATTACAGGCAAGGAAAGAAAAAAGAATTAATTCGGCTAGCTGAAAAGCAGCACGATGGACTTTTAATTGAACTTAAAGACCTTCAGATAAAATTATATAAATTAGAAAAAGATTTAGATGAATGGAAGCAGAAATATTACGATGCGCTGCAGGAACTAATTCATGTAAAATCTGACCTAGAAGAGTCATTGCTTAAATTAGAGCATATCGGGGTCCATATTGACGCTGATGATGTAATGCAGATAGACAAATAATTTTTAAAATAGTACAATAAAGACATGACTTGTATTGTTGCCATTGCCCAAAACGGAACCGTATATATGGGTTCCGATCATGCCGCATCAGATGAGAAAACTGGCTGGATCCTGTCAAGAAAAGAGCCTAAAGTTTTTAAAGTTGGGCAGTATGGCATTGCATTTACTGATTCTTTTAGAATGGGTCAGATTCTTCAATACTCATGGACTCCACCAAAATATACTCCGACAAAAACTAATTCTGGATTAGATAAGTTTATGAGAACTAAGTTTATTGATTCTGTTAAAGTTGCATTTAAAGATGGTGGATACGGAAGTATTGGATCTTCTTCTGAAGAAGACACTGGCGGTATTTTTATAGTTGGGGTTTGCGGAAGACTCTTTACCATAGATGAAGACTTTCATGTTGGAGAGAATGTTGTGAATTATATGGCGGAAGGCAGTGGTGGAATGATAGCGCTTGGAGCCTTGCATGCAACAAAGAAGCAAAGAAACCCTAGACTTAGACTTAAGGCTGCATTAGAAGCGGCAACTGAATTCAATATGAGCGTAGCAGGACCCTATACATATATCCAGGTTTAAGGTATAATGATAATATGAAAATTGCGTTCATAATATCTGTTGTAATATCCGTAATCTTATCTGCTTTCTTCCTAAGAATGCTTTTGAGAAGGTTTAAAATAGGAATCTACTATATAGATAAGTATGAAGAAGCAGTACAGGATGCGTTAAGCGAGATAGCAAGAAGCGATCCTAAGTATATTCCGCCTGTTGATTATGATAATGCAATGGATCTAAGAGGAACTCCAACGCACATTTGCCCTTGTGGCTCACAAGTATGGCTACTTAAAGTTACTTTTGTAGACTATGAAATATCTAATTACTTTTTAGACATGGAATGTCTAATGTGCGGTAGCTTTGCCACCGCACCAACCCCAATAGATAAGGCTAATCATGAGGAAATCTAAAAAAATCAAGGACTTAGAGTCTAGAGTAGACGAACTAAGCATGATGACACAAACATTAATATCTTTAGTTAATGATATTATGGACAAAAATAACAAGAAGTCTGATCTCGACGCTGGAAAATGGTATAAGGACAAGCCTTGACAATCACATTCTATTTAGTATAATTAGAATATGAAAAATAAATTAATCACGGCGGTACTTACTTTATCACTTCTATCCCCTGTAGCAATTTCACAGGCATCTGGCGCAGACGCACCAGTTCTAGCAATCCTAGACACAGCAATCGATACATCACTACCAAATCTTCAAGGCAAGATTGTAGGAGAGGTGTGTATCCTAGAATATGCTCTCTGTCCAAACGGAACAAACTTTCAAGAAGGCAGTGGGGCTGCCTCTATGCCAGCAGATCTAATTGTCAAAAATGGATTTGATCATGGAACATATATGGCTAGCACTGCAGTTCAATATAACCCTAATCTTAAAATACTTTTCATTAAGATTATTGCTAACACACCTACTGGTTTAAGAAAGCCAACTGGAGAATCAACAATTTCAGCAGCACTATTCTGGATAAAAGAAAATGCTGCTAAGTATAATGTAAAGGCAGTTTCTATTTCACAAGGTAGCAGCGGAATGCTTGGTAAATCTGGTACAGAATACTGTCCAACATTCCCAAGAACAGTAACTGCAGTCCAATCTTTGAACTCAATGTCTATTCCAGTTTTTTCTGCAGCAGGTAATGCACGTGACTATTCACGAATTGATTGGCCATCATGTATTACAGATGTTGTATCTGTTGGAGCGGTAGACCAAATTGGTGAAATCACTTCATACAGCAATAACGATTCAGCACTCCTAGACTTCTTTGCATTAGGAAACATGCCTGCAGTAGGCCCAGGAAATATTACTAAAAATATTGCTGGAACTTCTTCTGCAACACAAGTTACTGCTGCAACCTATTTATCTTTATCTGTAAGCACTGGTAAATCTGGTAATGATCTAATTAATATTATGAAAGCCAATGCAACTAATACAGTTGGAAGACAAGGATCTTTTAAGAAAAAGATTACTTCTGCAACATCTGCAACACCTGCTAATAACACTGCAGCAGCAGACGCAGCAGCCAAAGCAGCAGCAGACGCAGCAGCCAAAGCAGCAGCAGACGCAGCAGCCAAAGCAGCAGCAGACGCAGCAGCCAAAGCAGCAGCAAGGTCAGCATTACAGGCTGAAGTTAATGCAGCGATTGTTGCAGCAGAAACACAGTATCAGAATGAATTAAAAATTGCACAAGATAAGCTTGCTGCAACTAAAGCACTTTGGCTGGCAAAACTTAATGGCTGAATTAACAGTAATGGATGAAATTGTTGGGGAAGTTGCTGAGAGCCTATATAAAAAATGGGTCTCAGCAATGCCTGATGATGAAAAAAATCAACAAGCCTTTAGCGCAATGTCAAAGAATGCACACGAAACAACCCTATTTGTAATACAAGACTTTATGAATAGATTTAATGCAGCAGCAGAGGAACTCAAAGACAAATGATAGTGACAGACGAAAGTTTTGATAGAGTACTTGAATCTCACAATTTGGTTCTTATCGACTTTTGGGCTGAATGGTGTGGACCCTGTAAAAAAGTATCTCCTATCCTAGATGAGATAGCAAATGAGTGCGGGCTCTGGATTGGAAAGTTAAATGTTGATGAGAATCCTATTAAATCAGATGAATTTAGCATAAAGACTATACCAACTATGGTATTATTCAGTTATGGTAAACCAGTCAAGACAATAACAGGGGCAAAGCCAAAGCACGTGTTACTTGAGGAGTTATCAAAATGGATTTAGAGTTTGATTCGGAAGATTCTAGCCATTTAGAGTTTGAAATATGGCTTAAAAATGGCTATGATCGTGGATGGGTATCAGATGTATTTTGCGATACGCATGAAGGCCCACCAATGTCAGATGAAGATATGGAAGAATGGGATGAGGGCGGAGACCCTTGCTCATTTCACGTAAAATTACATGAATTACATTAGCAACATTTGACACAGAAAAACGTCTTACATAGTGTGAACATGTCACAAAATTCTGCATTAAATAATGTAGAGGAAATAAGGAGAAATAAATAGAATGAACTCATTCAAGAAAGTATCGCTAATCATCGCTGCAGCCCTGACTAGCACAATGCTTGTATCGCCAGCAGCTAACGCTAACGCTGGAACTGTCACCCTAACGGTGGCGGGAACTGCAGCAACAGGTGGAACAGTAGTAACAACTCCTGTATCACTACCAGTACCAGCAGATAACAGTGTAGATGCAGCAGATGCATTGAAGATTGCCGTAACAGGCGTAGACACTGGAACAGCAGTAACAGCAGTTGCAGTAAATGCAACACTTGTTCCTGCCCTAGCAGCAACTGGTGCAGCAGTAACAGCATCATCTGGAACCTCAACGCTATCAATTGCAACAGGAACTGGAACATCAGCAGACTTTTATGTATATACTAAAAGTACAGCAGTAGGATCAGTATCGATTACTCGTGCTGGAACTACAACAGTTTATTATGTACAAGGTACCGCAGGTGCTTTGAACTCAATTACACTAACCGCTCCTGCATCAGCAGCAGCAGGTACATCACAGGTACTCAAGGTATCTGGATTTGACGTGTTCGGTAATGCAAAGGGTGGAGCCACAATTAATACTTTGGTTTCAAGCTCTGGAGCAGCATTGGCAACAGCGCTGACAACTGACACAGCAGTAGCAACACTTGGAACAAAAGAGCAGACAGTAACAGTCCCTGCAACTGGTTCAATCACAGTAGTTGCATACGCAACAGTAGCAACAGCCGTAACAGGTTTAGCAGCACCAGTCGGTTCTGTAAGCGCTACAATTGTAGTACGTGATATTGCAGCAGAACTTACAGCAAAGAATGCAGAACTTGCAGCAGCAAACCAAGCACTTGCAACAGCCAATGCAGCACTAGCAGCAGAGAAGGCAGGACGTGCAGCCGATAAAGCAGCAGCAGATTCTGCAACTGCAACAGCAAAGGCAACAGCAGATCTTGCTAAGGCTACATACAAGGCGGAATACAATGCACTTGCAACTAAGTGGAACAAGAAGTTCCCTAAGCTAAAGGTAGCACTAAAGAAGTAAATAACTTCAATTAAAGGGGCAGGGCTCAGGCCTTGCCCCTTTATTATTTAAATGATAGAATGGAAATATGAGATTTCATTGGATGGAAAGAGGCGGAGATACCAGTATTGGTCATCTTAAAACTCTTTCTGGCATACTAGATGAATTTGGATATGAGTCCGTACTACTGGTATATCATTCAAAAATAGATGACAATTGGATTAAAGCAGCCAGAGCACTTGACACAAATCATAAATTTAAATATATGCCAGCCATTAGAACATATGCTATAAGCCCAGAATACTGTGCAATGATATGCAAAGCCTTCTACAGCATATCACCAGATAGACTAATGTTAAATATAGTGTCTGGTGATCTGCATAAAGATGAAACATCAGTTCAGGATTTAATATGGCTAAATAGCGATTTAGATACTCCAGAAAAGAGATTGAAGTACACTGACGAATGGATGTCAAAATTCTTTGAGCTATCAGAAAATACAGTATTTGAGGTAGTAATGGGCGGTCATTCAGATGCAACAAAGATTATGGCAGAAAAATATAATGCTACTCATTTATCTATGCTAAACATGCATAAGCAGTCATACAATAAGCCTAATTTTATAAAAAATAAAAAACAAATGCTATCATTAAGTGTAATCATAAATGACTCAGAAAAAGAAATAAAAGAAATGCTATCTAAAAGCTTGGGGTCGGATCAATGGACTATATATGGTGATAAAGATAGCGTTAAAATACAACTAAATAATTTAACAACTTTGGGTGCAACCGATCTTTTGATTAGCCCTCATCCAGAAGACAACAATGTATCATCAATACATTACTTAATCAAAGAAATGATAGGGGAACAAAATGGAATCAACTAAAAGAACATTACTAAAGACACTCAGCTGGGAAACTTTTCACTTAGTAGGAGTTGCTGGAGTAATTTATTTATTTACTGGCGAATGGGAGTATGCTAGCTTGGGAGCTCTTATTTATATTGGCTGGGAAGCACTGGGATACTTTTTACACGAAAGAGTATGGGCTAAGTTTGGGAAAAAGATTAAATAAGTGGAAACCTATAAGGATAAAATTTTTGTAATAAGAGATTTTATTACTAAAGAGCAAAGCCAAGAATTAGTGTCTGTCTTTAGCAATAACATAACCTCTACTCCAGATTCTGATCTGATTAAAAGCGGGTTTTCTATTTCTTTTGACCAAAAAGAATATTTCGATGTAATGAACAAAGATTCTATTGAGTCTAATATATTAAAAAAGATATCGGGTAAAGTCTCAGATCATTATGGAATAGATATGGAAATAAAATCAATGTTTCACAGTATTATGGAAAAAGGTGCATCAAATCCACCGCACTGGGATAACCAAGAGGACTCACAAGAAGATGATATTTCCGCCCTACTTTATTTAAATAACAATTTCAGCGGAGGCTTACTTAGGTTCATTAATCATAATATTGTTTTGATACCAGAGCCAGGGATGCTTGTATTTTTTAAAGGCGAAAAAGATTTATTGCACAGCGTAGAAGAAGTAACTGGGGGATCCCGCCAAGCTTTGGTAGGATTTTGTTGGCCATCCAAAGGCAAATAAAAGGAGCAATAAAATGGAAGAAAATTTTATAAAAGTAATAGATGACTCAAAACAGGCACCCATACATATTCTTATGGCAAAATATGGCCTAAAGTCTTTTCCAAAATTGTACCTAGAAGCACATCCAGAAATTGAAGATTCTAGTTCTAATCAACCAGATGCTATAATAGACTAATGGATGGATTCTAGACCCATCTAAATAAACAACCTATAGGAGAAATAAAATGTCAGACGGATTAAATTTAGACGGTTTTGCAACAGTAAAGCCATCAGCAACAAACAATATTGATGGGCACTATTCAGATAACACTGGATCAGCATTCCCTGCAACAGACAAGTCTACACAAGACGGCGCTGGAGTAGGAAACAACGGTAAGTAATAATGGGCCTCTTTGATAAAGAAGAAGTAGTTGCACCGACAATGGAAGCAGCAGTAGCAGAAGCAGTTAAGCCTGTACAGGCTGTAGTGCCAGCAGCGCCAGTTAATTCTGGTTCAGCATGCACTAGAGACACAAGAGGCGACGCCCCTTGTGCAGTAAAGAATTGTGAGAACTGCAACTAATGTGTTACGAATGCGGATGCGAAACAGTAGGAAGCACTAAGGGCGTAACCCCAGTTACAATCACAGATGCTTCAAGAGATGGTGATTCAGGTTTAACATTAAGCATGTCATCTACTCCAGAGCAGACAAGACAATTCATTAATGAGTAGTTTTCAAAAAGAAGACGGTACAGGAACAACTCCACCACCAAATGGTGCAGCAGCAGGTGCCGTTACTAGTAATTCAGCAACACGCAAGCAGCCACGTCAAGGCCTCAAGATAGACATAAATAGACATGGCATACGCCGTGAGTTGAATACAAATCCAAGGCCTCCAAAGAAAACTGGCCGCAAGAAGATATAATGTGTAAAAGTTGTGGGGCATGCTCTAAGGAACATGCCCCTACAATTGATGATGCAATAGATGTTGTTTTAGATTCAGTAATAATTTAATTTTAATAGGCCTGGAGTTATGGAAAAATTTAGAAAGCTTTTGGATAACGCATATACATTCCTACCTAAAATGTATCAGGGAGCCGAAGTCATTGAATACGATGAAGCAACAGATCTAACAGTTCATACTAAAGCTCCTGGGAAATGGTTATTAATTGATCTAGAAACTGGTCAAGAATACATAGGCAGCAAAGAGCCAAATAAATATGGCAAATGGATGAGATTAAAAGACAAGTAGCCCTTGACTTTATTTAAAGAAAATACTATACTATTATTAACTGTGCCTCATAGCTCAGTTGGTAGAGCACCGCACTGTTAATGCGGGTGTCCCTGGATCGAGGCCAGGTGGGGCAGCAGACCAATTAGCATTAAACAAACAAAGGAAAATAAATGACAGAAGCAAGATGTCCAGTGACTGGGCATTCAACAAGCACAGAAGTAAAATCCAATAAGGATTGGTTTCCTAATCAATTAGATTTATCTGTATTGAGAAAAAATTCAGAAAAATCTAACCCAATGTCAAAAGACTTTGATTATGCGGAAGAATTTGCAAGATTAGATATTGATGGAATTAAAGAAGATATTAATGATCTTCTAACCACATCGCAAGACTGGTGGCCAGCAGACTATGGAAACTATGGCCCATTTTTTATTAGAATGGCATGGCACTCAGCAGGTACATACAGGATTTCAGACGGACGTGGTGGCGCTGGCGAAGGCTTGCATAGATTTGCACCGCAAAATTCATGGCCAGATAACGGCAACCTAGATAAAGCTCGCAGACTTCTATGGCCAATTAAGCAGAAGTACGGCAAAAGAATCTCTTGGGCTGACCTAATGATTCTTGCTGGAAATGTTTCTCTTGAAAACATGGGATTTAAAACATTTGGTTTTGCTGGTGGTCGTGAAGATGTCTGGGAATCAGACGATACATATTGGGGTATAGAAAAAGAATGGTTAGCTAATGAGCGTTACTCTGGTGATCGTGAACTAGAAAAACCACTTGCAGCGGTTCAAATGGGATTAATATATGTAAATCCTGAAGGACCAGACGGTAACCCAGATCCAATTCTTTCTGCAAGAGATATCCGTGAAACATTTGCACGTATGGCAATGAATGACGAAGAAACAGTTGCATTAATTGCAGGTGGACACGCATTCGGTAAAGCACACGGCGCAGGAGACAAGTCTCACGTTGGGCCAGAGCCAGAAGCTGCACCAACTGAAGAGCTTGGCCTTGGATGGAAGAATTCATTTGGTAAAGGTAATGCAGAAGATACGATAACAAGCGGTATCGAAGGTGCATGGACTCCAACACCAACCAAGTGGGATAATTCTTATCTTGAATTATTGTTTACATACGATTGGAAACAAACAAAGAGTCCTGCTGGTGCAACACAATGGATTCCAGTTGATGAATCGGCTAATAGTTTAGTCCCAGACGCACATCTATCTGAAAAATTTCATGCTCCAATGATGACTACAGCAGATCTAGCATTAAAATTTGATCCAGAGTATAACAAGATATCGATGAGATTTCTTAAAGACTTTGAATATTTTTCAGATGTGTTTGCTCGTGCATGGTTTAAGCTAACTCACAGGGATATGGGGCCTATATCAAGGTATTTAGGTAAAGATGTGCCATCAGAAATACTAATTTGGCAAGATCCAATTCCAGCAAATAATCAAAAGCCTTTGTCAAATAGAGAAATAAAAAAGATTAAAAAGCAGATACTTGATTCAGAAGTAAGTACTGCAGATTTTGTTACAACTGCTTGGGCTTCTGCTTCTACATTTAGGAAAACAGATAAAAGAGGTGGCGCAAATGGTGCCAGAATTAGATTACAGCCACAAATTTCTTGGGATGTAAATGATACTAATGGAATTAGTAAAGTACTAGCAGTATTAGAATCTATAAAGACAGAGATGTCTATGGCTGATTTAATTGTTCTTGCCTCATGTGCTGCTATTGAAAAGGCTGCATTTCAATGTGGAGTTAGCATTACAGTTCCTTTTAGACAGGGACGTTCAGATGCTACTCAAGTTGATACTGATGTAGATTCATTTTCAGTGCTTGAGCCAAAATTTGATGGGTTCCGTAATTATACTCATTTGAGCATAACTGCACCAGAAGAAGTTTTATTGGTAGAGAAGGCTAATCTACTAGGCTTAACCCCAGTAGAATTAGTATTACTACTGTCTGGAATAAGAATGCTTAGCAAAGACATAGAGGGAGTCTATAGATTAGACAACACTTATCTTTCAGAATTACTATCGTATAATAATGCTGAAGAAGCAAAAGGTATTCCAAATGTAGATCTCATTATTGCATCCAATTCAGAGCTTCGTGCAATTGCTGAAGTTTATGCTTCTGATGATGCTAAAGAAAAGTTTATAACAGACTTTGCTAATGCCTGGTCAAAGGTAATGAATCTAGATAGATTTGATATAAAGAAAGGAAAAGAATGAGGACAGCTTTATTTTATCTACTACACTCTTCAGCAATTGCTGGGCTAATGGTAGGATCATATTTTTATGGTTTTAAACAAGCATCTCAGGATGTAAGACAGAAGTCTTTCTTTAAAAAGAAGTAAACCGTGTCCTAGGCATGACCATAAACTGCCTCACACCCATTGACTAAACCCATAGAAAATGAGATAATGTATTTATGCATAAAAAACCAGCCTGGATATTTGACGTTGATGGAACACTTGTAAACGTAGACACTGTATTACACCACATATTAAACAAAGACCGCTCCTCCGAATCTTTTAAAAAAGATTTTGATGCTTTTCATAAGGCATCTATATCCTGCGATCCGAATAAAGAAGTTGTTGATATGGTATGGAAAGTTTGTAATGACCTAGACATAATTGTAGTAACTGCTAGAAAAGAAAAGTATAGAGCTTTAACCGCTAGGTGGCTTAAGAATAATGAGATCCCTCACGACGCCTTGTTTATGAGAAAAGATGATGATCATAGAGAAGACTATGAGGTTAAAAAGGATATTCTTAAGAACATACAGGAATATTGGGATGTAAAGCATGCAGTTGACGACCATCCAGGAATTATTAAGCTATGGGAAGAAAATGGAATTAGCACCACTAAAATAGGAAATTGGGATGGTGTAAAGGTATGATAATCGGATTATCTGGATACGCTAGATCGGGTAAAGACACAGCAGCAGATCGATTGGTTAGCAACCATGGTTTTGTAAGATATTCCTTTGCCGCTCCAATGAAAAAAGCAATGTACATACTTAATCCTATTGTTAACTCAGACTCAATAGGTAATTTTAGATATCAAAGCTTAGTAGATGTTTATGGATTAGATTCAGCAAAAGAATCTAACCCTGAAATAAGAAGGCTACTGCAAGTATTTGGCACAGAAGTCGGCAGAAGCATGTTTGGCAACAATTTTTGGGTTGACTTAACTTTAAATAGCATTAAAGAAGATAATGTTGTGATAAGTGATGTTAGGTTTAAAAACGAAGCAGATGCAATTAAAAAATTAGGTGGGCAGGTTTGGAGAATCAATAGACACGGCATAGGCCCAGTAACAGATCATTCTTCAGAAATTGATTTAGACGACTACGCATTTAACCATATCATAGAAAATGACTTTAGCGTTTCAGATTTAAGTAATACGGTAGATATGCTTTTGAGTAAGTACAATGCTTAAAAAAATAATTTGTTTGATTAAAGGTCATAATTTAATTGAAGCTGGTGCATGTCCGTTTACTGGTAAATCCTATGATCTTTGTAAAAGATGCACTAAAATGATTCAGACATCCCCTTAATCTGGTATAATATATATATGAACACAAATATACCTCCATGCTTTTACTGCCCAGAAGACAGTAAATATTCAGAGCCAGAACCAAAAACTGGTAAGCCTATAGATGTGTGCGATAAACATTTCCATTTAAAGTATATGGGATAATGGCTTACAGCAGATTTTTTGATAGTGATATATACATATATCCGCATGTAGATGGCTATATTTATTGTGCAGCCTGCCTACTTTCAAAAGAAGCAAGATCGGAAACAATTAAAGATGATGAGCACCTATTCCTTCACCTACACGAGCATTTTAAGGCGGCCCACGACATACCAGAGATGCTTTACTATGAAATTATAATGGATAAAGATCGATACAAGCCATTGACAGATTGAGTAATAAATAGTATTATATAGATATAAGGCGCCCTGCTTTTATATGAAAGGATTATTATGTCGGTATATGATTATAGTTTTACAGATAACAATGGCAACAATGTTGATCTGTCACAGTTTAAAGACAAGATACTGCTTCTAGTAAATGTTGCAAGCCGTTGTGGTTTTACTTCACAGTATGAGGGCCTGCAGTCATTAAGCAAGAAATATGCAGATCAAGGACTAGTAGTAATTGGTTTTCCGTGCAATCAGTTTGGCGGACAAGAGCCTGGAACTGATTCAGAAATTAAAGAGTTTTGTCAGACAAATTATGGCGTAGACTTCCTGATGTCAACCAAGATTGACGTTAATGGAGATGATGCCCACCCACTATTTAAGTATTTAGTATCACAGGCTACCTTTGATGAAATTCCATGGAACTTTACTAAGTTTCTTATCGATAAGGAATTTAGATCGATGGGACCAGATACAACACCAGAGCAAATAGATTCATTTATATCAGATATACTTAAATGATTAATTGGTTAGTTAATCGTATATTTAGATGGGACTCTCTAAGACACGCTATCTTTGATGAAGTAAGGTTATATCAGTCTATAGACAAAGCTATGTGGGAACATGAAAATGCAAACCCAACTAATCTAACATGGTCAGAGGGAAACAGATGGTACGGCTGGACATATAATCCAGTAAATAATCGCTATTACTTTGACGACATTGGCAATGAATCTTTAATGGGCCTATGGGAAGATCAATGGCTTAGAGAAGCAGAAGAATCTGGAGCGGGACTAAAATGATGCAATATTGGTCATGGGTATTAGCAGCAATTGGTGTAACAGGCACATTTTTTGTAGGACGCAAAGTCATATGGGCTTGGCTTGTATTACTTGTAAATGAATGCTTATGGATGGTATATGCTATAACTACAAAGCAATACGGCTTCATATTTGCAGCTCTTGCATACGCTGCAGTATATATTAGATCTTATGTGCACTGGTCAAAAGAGCCAGTAAATGAAATACCTTTGTAAGTACTATACCTTAATACATTTTGATAGTAAAAACTCATACATTTTGTCTGAATCTTTAAAATTAAGTGAAGATAGATCTACTTTATCATATTCCTGAGAAGTTTTGCTAGAAATTAAATGTTTCAGGTTTGGTCTATCTACTAATCTGCTCACATACTTAACATCTTCAACTTCTAAACCAAGTTTATTTGCAAGTGCTAATACAACTTTGTCTGGAGTATCGACTAAGTCTTTGTAGGATATTAGAACATGAGCTCTTTTTGACAGCCATAAATAAAATTTACAATAATCTTCTGGCAACCCCCGTCCCATATTTTCATCAAGGGCATAATGCCTATCCATAGCGTACATAGATTTAAATGTTTCCCTGGGTTCACGTATAATAGAAACAATAAAATGGTCTGTCCCATCAAAAGCTTTATATTCTTCTCCAAAAGATTTATGATCCCTTGACATTTCAAATCCAGTTTTTTGATGAAATATGTCCTGAAGGTAATGTGAACCAGATCTTGGAAATGTTACTATAATATGCTGTAGGTTTGGATTAAAGTTCATATTTCATTATAGCATAGTATGATATACTGGTGTAATGAAACTAGAAAGTTCTAAAAACATACACTGGAGTGAAGGTCGGCTATCTAAAAAAGAATTTTCTTTAAATGGATTTAGTAAAAAAGGAATCGGCGGCATAAGAACACTAAAGCCTATTGAGTTTGGTGAATTCTTAAAATTAAGTTTCTTTGTGTTTCTTCGCCAAGGTATTTCAGATGGAGCTGCCATATTAGATTTAGATTTAGATCACGTTGGAAACTCTAAAGATTTTGTATCAGTATTATCAAGTGGGGATCGAATATCAATTATACACACTAATGGTACAACTAAAACTGTCACTTCTGTTCCTAAAATAAAAAATGAATGGATAAACTTTGATATTTTTTTAAAGCGGGATAGCGTTGCAATCAATATCCAAGATCATACATCCACCTATTTTGAGTTTGATAAGCCTGTCGATGTTACATACATTTCATTTGGAAATAATCAAGAGGAAGATGGATTTGATAAAGAAAATGCTGTTAGTTTTTTAATTAAAGACATTGTAGCTGAAACCGAATACTTTAAGTTAGTATGAGTAAGCACTGGGAAGATAAATCTCATTGGATTACAAGCTGCCCCATATGTTACTGTGCGGTAGCCTATCAATTAAGAGACTATCATATTCAATATCATGAAAATGAAATAAAATCCATATGACCATAACCATAAGCGCATATTGCATATTGTGTAAAAAGAATGTGGTAGGTAAACTTAATGAGATAGTGGTCTTAGAATCAGGCAAATGGCTTCATATAGGAGAATGCCCAGACTGTTTCTACCAGATCAAAAGGATAGCTAAACCAGTCAATTAAATAAATGCTATAATAAGATTATGGACACTAACAACAATATTGAATTAACAGACGAAGAGATCTCAAAGGGATACGAATCAGACAACGAAGAAGAAGACAACTGGGACAACATGCAGAAGGCTTGCTGGAGCGGCTACAAGCAGGTAGGAATGAAGAACAAGAACGGCAAGAAGGTTCCTAACTGCGTACCAATAAAGAAGTCTCTATTCGGCACAGAAGGCCCTCAAACACTAATACCTAGAAATAAGTAATATAGATCGCAATTAGTGCGAAAGTCGGCGGTAGAGAGCAAACGTATTAGGAGATAATAAAATTATTCAAATAGAAGGATACATTGTAAGAAATGGACACGGAATCCTTGAGCCATTATCTATTAAAAGAGATTGGATGGAAGATAGACCACATTCATATCAATGTTATCCTATATCTTTAGTCAATTCTTTTGGCTGGGGAATATCTTTCCCAGAGGACATATCTTTTATTTATAACGGAAATTCTGAGGATCACCCAGATAACATTAAAATATTGTCTGGACATAAATATGTTTATTTACATAGACTAGCTAATACTATAAGCTTTAATACTGGCATAATGTTTAAGACTCCAAAGAACATAAGTCTTTTGTCTTTCCCAGTACCAAATATGACGCATGATGGGTATGAGCCAATATCAAATATACTTAGTACTTCATTTTTAAAGGGCGATCTTCAGCCTGCTTGGAGAATATTAAAATCAAATGAGGTTATT
>Ga0208966_1000012_pt1 | contig 79179 bp, 66 predicted proteins | sample GreLakmeHU45MSRF_FD_187701 | JGI IMG/M metagenome (GOLD analysis project Ga0208966, IMG submission 187701) | Freshwater lentic microbial communities from great Laurentian Lakes, MI, USA - Great Lakes metaG HU45MSRF (SPAdes) | ecosystem: Environmental > Aquatic > Freshwater > Lake | place: Great...
TTAGATATTACTTAGATATTACTTAGATATTACTTAGATATTACTTAGATATTACTTAGATATTACTTAGATATTACTTAGATATTACTTAGATATTACTTAGATATTACTTAGATATTACTTAGATATCTCTCCATCTATCAAACATAGTAGGATAGACAACCGACTTATTTGAGTTATTTAAATGCAAAGGTATAATTGTGATATTTATTGGCTTAATAATATCATATTTAGTATAAACATCTGTATTAATTATAACTGCTGGAGGAGTTGTTTGATTGTGTAGCATATTTTGTTGTTAATATATTAATTTAATATTTAATCAATTTTTATTTATTTTTTTATTTATTATTACATATTTATTATTACATATTTATTATATAAAAATAATATTATCATATTTATTATATAAAATAATATTATTACATTAATAATTATGAATAATATATGCGCAATTGTATTAGGAGGGTTAGGGAACCAACTATTTGTAATATTTAATACAATATCATATTATCTTGATAATAAATGCAACGATTATATACTACATATGAGAGATGGAGAATGGCGCGAATTTTACTGGAATACATTATTTAGCAATATTAATATGAAGGTATCTTCTAACATAAAAATTTCACAAATATATGAAGAACCTTTTTTTCACTATAAGGAATTACCTATTTTCAATAATGACACATTATTACTTGGATATTATCAAAGTCATAAATATTTTGAACATAATATTGATAAAATAAAAGAGATTATTGGTATTAATGAAAAAATCAATAATGTTTTAATAAAATACCCTGAATACACAGTTAATAAAACAATAGTAATTCATCATCGTATTGGTGATTATGCCACTATCGTAGGAGGATTCGAAAATCAGTTATATCACCCAATACATAAACCAACGTATTATATCAACGCATTTAAAACTTTAATTAGCAAAGGCGTTAATATATATGATTATGATATTTTATATTTATGCGAAAAGAATGATAATAAAATAGTTAACCATTATAATTTAGAAATTAATGATGCTATTAAAAAAATAACAGGTAAAGATTTAAGATATAAAAAGGTATCTGATGATATCCCAGATTGGGAACAATTATTAATTATGACATCTGCTAAACATTACATTATTGCAAATAGCACATTCTCTTGGTTTGGTGCATACTTATCTTTATCAAAAGACACAATAGTATGTTATCCAACAACTTGGTTCGGTCCTAGGTATGATGATAAAACTACTGAAGATTTATTCCCAGATAGTTGGATTAAGATTGATGAAGGATATGATGCATATGATTTATGTCCTGAAACTTATTATCAACATATTAATAATATTGAAAAATAAATGACTTGCTATATAATTATATAAAAATAATATATATATAAATATATAAAATGAATAACGTAGGTATTGTAGTAAACAACGGATTAGGAAACCAAATATTTAAAATTTTTGCAGTTATATCTTATTATATTGATAATTGTCAAAATTATATACTATATACAAATAATGATAATGGATATCGTAAATATTATTGGGATACTATATTTAGTAATATTAGTCACAAAGTATCAAATGAAATAACTATTACTGAAAAATATACTGCGCCTTTTTTTCAGTATAAGCAAATACCTATTTTTAATGATGACACATTATTAGAAGGATATTTTCAAAGTCATAAATATTTTGAACATAATATTAATAAAATTAGGAGAATTATAGGAATTGATGAAAAAATTAATAATGTTTTAATAAAATATCCAGAGTATACTGTTAATAAAACAATATCTATTCATTATCGTATGGGTGATTATATAAATCTTCATTTTCATCATCCTGTTAAAAAAACAAGGTATTATATTGATGCTTTGAATACTTTAATTCGCAAAGGTGTTGACATATATGATTATGATATTTTATATTTTTGTGAGAAAAATGATGATGAAGGGGTTAATGATTATAATTTAGAAATTAATAATGCTCTAAAAGAATCAACAGGTAAAGATTTAAGATATAAAAAAGTATCCAATTCTATACAGGATTGGGAACAATTATTGATTATGACTTCTTCAAAACATTACATTATTGGTAATAGCACTTTCTCTTGGTTTGGCGCATATTTATCTTCATCAATTGAACCTATTATATGTTATCCTGAATATTGGTTTGGTCCTGGATATGATGGAACAAATACCGATGATTTATTCCCAGATAGTTGGATTAAGATTGATGATAAATAATTATATAAAAATAAAATAACATTATAAATATATAATGAATAATATAGGTTGTATAATACATGCTGGATTAGGAAACCAATTATTTCAAATATTTGCATGTATTTCATATTATCTTGATAATAATTGTCAAAATTATATATTATGCTGTAAATATAATGGATATCGCAAATATTACTGGGATACTTTATTTAGTAATATTAGTCACAGTTACAGAGTTTTAGATGGAATAACAAACTATGAAAAATATAAAGAACCCTTTCATCCATATAAACAAATACCTATTTTTAATAATGACACATTATTAGATGGATATTTTCAATGTTCAAAATATTTTGAACATAATATTGAGAAAATAAAGACTATTATTGGGATTGATGAAAAAATTAATGAAGTATTATTAAAATATCCAGAATATACTATTAACAAAACAATAACTATTCATCATCGTATGGGTGATAGTCCGGAACGATATATAAAAAAACCATCGTATTATATTGATGCATTTAATACTTTAATTAGCAAAGGTGTTGATATATACGATTATGATATTTTATATTTTTGTGAAGAAGAAAATAATGAAAGAGTAAATAATTTTAATTTAGAAATCAATAATGTTCTAAAAGAATTAACGGGTAAAGATTTAAGATATAAAAAAGTATCTGATGCTATCCAGGATTGGGAACAATTATTGATTATGACTTCTTCAAAACATTACATTATTGGTAATAGCACTTTCTCTTGGTTTGGTGCATATTTATCTTCATCAAATGAACCTATTATATGTTATCCTATATCTTGGTATCTAGATGAATTTGATACTAGTAATTTATTCCCAGATAGTTGGATTGCAATTGACAATAAATAATATATTATATACTAGCATATATCCATTTTATTTCTTGCGAATATTCTATTGATGGTGTTTCTAGAATTATAATTGGAACATGCTTATTATTTTTAAATAATTCTAAGAACTGTTTAATTGCTTTAAGAGGAATAGTTCCATAAGTGTTATCAAATAATGCAAATAATGTTGCATGTCTATCTATATTGCTACCCTTTTTTACACTACTATTGTTTAGATGTATGACAATTAAATCATTCGCATTCTTATTACAAATAATATTATATGCTTCATTTAATTCATAATCAGCTGCCCATATATGTGCAGTATCTAAACATATACCTAAATATTTTTTTTGCTCTTTTGAAAAACTATTATAAAAGTCAATAAACTCATTTAAATTAGTTAATAATTCTGTTCCTTGTCCTGCAGGTGTTTCAATAATTATTTTTGTTTTTAAATTATTTTTTTGCAATTCCTCTACAATATATTCAATAGCAGTTCGCATATTTTTGATACCTTTATTATATGATAAAGTAGTATGTTTTCCAACATGAACAATAACACCAGATGAATTAATTAAATGTGAAATATATAATTCATGCAATAATATCTTTATCCATATGCATTCATTTATAGGAACAGTTCGTTTGTCATTTTTTAAATCACGCGCTAAATTGATGGTATATGATGAATGTATAACAAGTTTAAAATTATTTTTTGATGTATAATCTTTAATATCATCTGCAATAGTAATATAATTGTCTATATTAACTAAAGATGAACTTCTAGGATTAGAAACAAACAGCTGTAAACAATTACCTCCATTTTTTGTGATTGTTTCCATAGTTTTTATAATAGTTTTTTCGCGATTTATATGCGCACCCACATAAATATTGCTCATCTTATTTGTTGATAATATTATATTAATCATTTTTTTAATTATATATATAATTATATTAGAGCAATATTAATGAAGAAAATATCATCTCCTAAAAGTCCTACGGTATCAAAAGTAGTCGTGCAAAGAAATTCACCGAGTGCTAAGAGAAGAAGTCCTTCACCATCTAATCCTTCACCATCTAATCCTTCACCATCTAATCCTTCACCATCTAATCCTTCACCATCTAATGTTGCTAAGAGAAGAAGTCCTTCACCATCTAATGTTGCTAAGATAAGAAGTCCTTCTTCATCTAATGTTGCTAAGATAAGAAGTCCTTCTTCATCTAATGTTGCTAAGATAAGAAGTCCTTCTTCATCTAATGTTGCTAAGAGAAGAAGTCCTTCACCATCTAATGTTGCTAAGAGAAGAGGTAAAGTTTCAACGTTAAAAGATAAAAATAACCCACGCAATACCCCTTTTTGGCCACCTTCGGATTACTCAGTCCCTGCTAAAGTTGTAATAAATGATTCTAATCCATTACCGCGAACATTTGCAAAGCATAAATTATTTATTGCAGAATTAAAAAATGTATTAATTAATGAAAAAATAATAGATAGGGATAACTCGCAATTTGAAGAATTACTTAAGGAACAACAAAAATGGAATCATCTATTTTATAAACTAAAACCATATAATATAATTTGCTTTGTTAAGTGTGATTATCATCTGTATGATAAAAATGCTCCTCGCGTATTTCATAAAAATAATGAAGAGCCATTCTTTGGAAACTTTCAGTTTAAAAAATTATTAAAAAATAATAATATGTCTATGAAATGGTATGGTAATAATATATTATACATACATAAGAATAGATTTTAAAATAAATTTAAATAAAATGAATAATATTTTATATTTATTATTATAAATATGTTTAATATAATATTTGGGATCTTTATGCTTAAATATCTGTGTGATTATTTTGATAAGCATGTCATAATAAGTTTCCAACCATTTGCAATATCATATTTTTAATGTTGTGCTAACCCGTCTTCTGTATTTATTAACTATAAATATCAATATATTTTTTACTGAAGTCTCTTCGATTTGTTTATTTATTTTTTCTAATACGTAATCAAATTCTTTTTGAACTTTATATATTGTATTTTTGCTTCTATGTATTAAAATATTACGCCATAATCTTTGTATCGTTACAATTTGAGATATTACATAGTTGTTATTATAATTATTTGTAGTATATTCAACAGTAAATTCTAAATTAAATCTGTTCATAAATATAGAAAATAATAAACTTTTTGAAGTTGTATTAATATGTTTTTTGCTATTAACTATATAATTGTTGAGTAATAATATTGCGTTATCAATCCCATAATTATATACCATGCATTCAATCTTACTAGATGACATATTATTAACATATTGTATAATATGTTCTTCCAAGTATTTATTTATTGTTTTATAATCTTCGTTATATTTGACTTCTATACTATGATAGATATAGCATATACATTTTTCAATAAATTGGTTACCTAAGAAGTCATATACGGAATCAATTTTAGTGTCATTTAACAATTGAATATACCACATATTGTATTTATTATATAATGCACACCTAAAATAAATATCAATTTTTAGTTACTTTTGTTTTATTTTTTGTTTGATAATCAAATAATTTATAACTATTTACATTATTTTTAAAAGTATCACTAGTATAATATTGTTCCTTCCAAATACCATTATTGTATTCTGGACGTTTATATATACAACTTTTTTTATTTATTGAGAATCCTTTCAATAATTCGCTCTCATTTGTTTTTATTTCTTCAATATTATTATTATAGTTATTTTGATAATTACAAATATCCATATTTATTCTATCAATAAATATATTATTTTGCTGTGTGGTATAATCACTCGATAATGACGACATATTATTGCAAGATATTTTTGCGCTAAGGAGTTTAGGATTATAATTTGTTTCATAATCTATTTCATAATAATTCATTATTTATCTTCTTACTTATAAATTATAAAAATATTTAAATATATTAAAGGATTCGCGCATATGTTTTATCTATTAACATCTGAAAATAAAAAGAGCATTAATGATATTATAAAAACTTCTCCAAATATTACAATATTATTTTATTGGAATATGTGCGGGCATTGTACTGCTTTAAAACCTACATGGGATAAATTATGTAATAAATATAAAAATGATAATAACTGTAGTATATTAAATGTGGAGGTATCGCAAATTAAAAATTTGAATGCAAAATATAAAAAGAATGTTAATGGATTTCCTACCATTTCAAAATATAAGAATGGGGAAAAAATAGGAGAATATAATGGGGAAAGAACTTTAAAAGATATTAATAAATTTGTAAAACTGTAAAATATATATAAATATAATAAACATATATATAAATATAATGGAAGAAGATAATATTGTAAATAACATTATTAATCAGGAAAGAATCGAGCCAACTGAAGAAGAATTGGAAACATTTAAGAATCTAGTAAATGATTGGTTTAAATATGATGACCAGATAAGAAAATTAAAAATTGCTATGAAGGAAAGGAAGAATTATCAGAGAGTTCTCAATAATAAAATTGAAGAGTTTATGTTTAATTATAAATATAATGATTTGAATACACAGCATGGGCGCATTAAAACAAATACAAAGGAATGCAAAGTTCCTATTAAAATGAATGATATTAAGACAAAAATTATTCAATATAAAGAATTATCTGGCGAAGAATTATTAAAGCGTATCTTTGATGAAGACAGGCAAACATTTGTTAAAAAGATTATTAAGAGAATAATTCCCAAAGTGTCTCTTACAATTTAATTTATTAAAAAGTGCATTTTCCAATATCGCACGTATCTATTTTTTCTCCTACACATCCTCTGATAATATCATACTCGTAATTTGTAGAATAATACGCATTTTTTATATTATTTTTTATAATTGTATTACTACAATTAGTGCAAGGACGCGAATATTTTAAAGGATTATTAAAGCGGTCAGGTCCAATCCTAACAACATATATATCGCATTCATTAAGTATATGCTTTTGTTTTTTGCGAATACTCGCTATTGCAGAAACTTCTGCATGTATACTAAAATCTGCCATATAATAATTAAATCCTGACCCTATAATTTTATCCCTATATACAATTATAGCACCATGTTTATGGTTATACATAGGGGATTTGATTGCTATTTTTGCAGCTATATTTAAATAATATTTCTGTTTTTCATTAGAAATCCGAACGAATGTGCTATCGATGCATTCGAAATAGTTGGATGTATAGTATCCAGTCCTGTCCATTCTTCTTTTATTGACGGTAGCACCACGCTGCGCATTTCTAACGTCTACCATATTGCTGTAAGTTTAAATTAATATATTACTTTATATTACTTTATATTACTTTATATTACTTTATATTACTTTATAATATGTGTAATTATTTATATTGACTATTTCGCGATATTTTTTAAAGAACTTATTGTTCTTTGCACTTAAACAAACTATAATCTTATATATAATATCATTTTTTACTATATTTTATAATATAAAAAAAATGATATTATTTTATTTTTACAGATATAAGAAACTTATATTTATACAAAATATAATACATAAACATAAAGATATAGTTAATAATGTTGCTTGTATTAGCATTCACGTTAATTGTTATATACATGTTAGACTGCTGGTAATTGATTCTCTTCTTCTTCTAATTCATGTTCAAAACATAAATTGTGAACTATTAAATTATTTGTTCGACCTACTCTTTGTGCTCTTCCAATAGCCTGTTGCTTATCCACGGCCATAGAATGAAATATTATTACATCTGTGGCATAATTAATATCAATACCATACCCAGCATATTGCGTTGTTAGCAATATTACATTTATTAGTCCATTTTTGAAATCTTTAAGAACATTCATCATATGCGATGTATTGCCTTTTAATTCAGCGAAAGTAATATTATTAGATACTAATAATTTAATAATTTTAGTAAATACATCAACTCTGCTAAACACTATAAACTTTCCATCTGGTTTATTTTTAAGTATTTCCAGTAGCGTATCCTCTTTATTAAGAATACCTTTTCCAATTTTATTAATATTATCTTCTGTAGTTACTATTTCATTTGTAATCGAATCTTTGCTAGTAACAATTGCTGTTAAATTTTCGGTGCTTTTAATTTCTGCTCGACAATCAGGGCATTTTTTAATATTTGTAGAATTATATGCATGTGAATTAAGAAAGTTGAATAGACAAGAACCGCAAAATATATGCGTACATTCTAATATAATAGGATGAGTGACATTATCTAAACATATAGAGCATATTTTAGTATTAATTTCAGTAATACGCTCTGTTAAATCTTTAATTTTCCCTTCAATAATTACTATTTCATTATCAATTGTTTTAATACGATTTGCTTTTGTTTCTTCTAAAATGTCAAGACCTAATGTATATTCGCGCTCTTTTTGCTTATTTGATAAGTTTTTATTCATGTCTGCACAGATTAATGTTGCGATCCCTTCTTCTGTTTCGTTTTTACCTCCTAAATCTTTAATAGCACCTGAGATATCATTTGCATTAATTTTATCTAAAATTGAACTATTAATGTATTTTTTGATTACTCTCAGATATTTAGACATTTTACAGAGATGATAATGTTCGATAATAGGTGGTATCTTGAAACTCTCTTTTACAAATTCCTTATTGCATTTAACTAAAACATAGTTAATATAATCTTCTCTAAGTATATCCTTAATATTATAGTATTGTGAATAAGATGTTGAAGATATTTTATTGCACATATTAAAATATGTTCCACTGATTAACCAAATGAATAGATAATTAAATATTTCAATCTTATTAATAATATCATGACATTCGTCAATCATAATCCTTTTCCAATTATATATAAAATGTCTAATATTAGAAACAGGAGTGTTATAATAATTTAATAACCTATCTAATGTAGTATTTTTTATAAGAACTACATCAAATTGATTAAAATAATCAATAATTGCGCGCTCATTATTATTCTTAAATGTTGGTAGATTTTTCTTAATATAATTCAAATCATCAATTGCAATATATTTAAGATCTGTTGATTCTTTCAAAGTTTTTTCCCACTGAACATATACAGGTCCTCTAGGAACTATAATGAGCGTAGAACTAATCATATTGTCTGAATTATGTAAATTCAAATTTTCAGATACTGCTGTAAAATAATTATATGCCTTACTGCTATGAAAACTATGAACTCTTGTAGTATTAATATGTATTTTGTCTAATGGATTATGTGCAATAATTGATAATGCTGTTAGAGTTTTGCCATAACCAACAATATCGCCTATAATACCAATATTTGTAGAAATCTTAATAGTATTCGGAATATTTCTTAAATTAACATCTCTATTTTGTGAATTATTTTTGTATGTTATTGAACCTACATTTTCCATATAAATTGCTTTATATAGACATGCTAATTGATGAGGTTTAAGTAACTTCTTAATTCGAATAGGTTGTCCGCACCGCAACGAATTAGAATCAATTTCAATATCATATGTTAAATCGTTGGTTTCTATGGAAGCAGCCATGAATTATGTTATTAATTATTTATATTATATATATTTTATATCAATTTTTATATTTCATCATCTTAAATTCATAAAATCCCTTCTTTAACATTAAAAATATATAAGAATAACCATATTATTATAATTATAATAATGTCAGACGTCGAAGGAGATAATGCAGTAGTTGATAATGCAGTAGTTGATAATGCAGTAGTTGATAATGCAGTAGTTGATAATGCAGTAGTTGATAATGCAGTAGTTGATAATGCACCAGCACCACCTACTGGTTCTAAGAAAATTGTATTTGCTCTTCCTGGTGATAATTTTAGTTCTAAATTTTTAATTTCTTGGACTGCGACAATTAGTAAATTATGGGAAACCCGGCGCTATGATATTATGATTTCCCCAGCGACTGGTTCTTATGTTCCATTTGTAAGAATGACTACTCTTGGGTTAGACGTTCTACGCGGTGAAGACCAAAAACCATTTAATGGACAACCTTTTGATATTTGGATTACTATCGATAGTGACATTATATTTACATATGAACAAGTTATTAAATTAATTGAATCAACAGACGAACATCCGGTGGTTGCGGGAATGTATAGAATGGCTGATTTAGTTAATTATGCTTTTGTCAAAGATTGGGATGAAACTTATTTTAAGGAAAAGGGAGTCTTTCAATTTATAACACCTGAAGATATTGAAAAATGGAAAAAAGAGACAGATTTCAAGTATTTTCCGGTTGTTTATAGTGGTCTAGGTTTTATGGCAATTCGAAGGGAAGTTTTTGATAAAATTAAATATCCATATTTTGATTCAGAAATCCTAACTATTACAAATCAAGACGGAACTGTAATTCGTGACATATGTAGCGAAGATGTTAGTTTATGTAAAAAAATTACACAATCCGGATATCAAATTATGGTAAATACTGATATTCGCGTCGGACACCTTAAACCGCTAATTATTTAAAATATTAAATTTATTATAGATAATGCTTGATTATTTTTATTGGTTAACAGAATATTTTGGATATTATTATGCTATGATATTTATTATAATTATATATATAGCATATTATTTATTATCAAATACATTAATGTTTATGATATTTTTAGGTATTGGAATACTTATTGGTGTATATATAAGTCATTATATGAAAAAATATTTTCAAATGTTGAATATATAACATTTATACCTTACTCACCTCTTTTTTGTATTCATTAATATTATTTACCTCCTTTACAGGAGATAATATTAATTTACTAATATTGTTTTCTTCATATATTTTGTTTGTATTCGATTTTGATATATTTTCTAAATATGCATCAGTATCTGATTGGGCCTTTGATATTACTCGTGTTTCAGAGATTGGTTTTGCTTCTAAATCCATTTCTGTAGGTGCTTTTGTTTTTGCTTCTAAATCAATTTCTGTAGGTGCTTTTGTTTTTGATATTATTTCTGGTGGTTTTTCATTTTTACTAAATGGTGTTAAGAATGAAAATATTGACTCTTCGCTTTCTTTTGCATTATCAATATTTTTAGGCGTTACATATTGATTAACAGGAGGCGTTACATATTGATTAACAGGAGGCGTTACATATTGATTAACAGGAGGTGTTACATATTGATTAACAGGAGGTGTTACATATTGATTAACAGGAGGTGTTACATATTGATTAACAGGAGGCGTTACATATTGATTAACAGGAGGTGTATTTATATTTTGCTCATTATTATTAGTATACATAAACCAATATATTAAACTTAAAACAACCATTATAAATATAAAAATACCTATAGATATAAATACCCATTTTAAAGAATCCATAATATTATTTTCAAATTTTTTAACTTCATCTGCAGGTTTTTTAACTTCTTCTGTGGGTTTTTTAACTTCTTCTGCAGGGTTTTTAACTTCATCTGCAGGTTTTTTAACTTCATCTGCAGGTTTTTTAACTTCATCGTGTTTTTTTCTTTCTTCTTTTACGACTTCATCGTGTTTTTTTCTTTCTTCTTTTACGACTTCATCCTGTTTTTTTCTTTCTTCTTCTTTCTTTTTAATATCTTCGCTAGTTATTTGGTCAGTATATTTTTCTAAAGCATATATTAAATAATTATGCTTGATATTTTCAAGTTTATTTATTATATCAAAAATACGCATTTTAAATTATATGTCCTCTATATTAAGATTTCAATAAAAAAATTATATGTTTTTCTTCTTATTTTATTAGATATATAAATATTAATGAATATAATTAAGCCTATTTATGCTTATAAATGGATAAATAGTAAAGATAAAGAATGTATTAAATACGTGTTTGATACTAATGAAAAAAATAGTTATAATGCATCAATAAAAGTCATTAAAGAATATATATATCAAGATAGTAGTAAAGAGGATGCTATAAACAAAATTGCTTATTATATAAATAAAAATAGTAAAAATTCAGATGATAAAATACCTTATTATGTTTGGGTAAATAATGAACCATTTCTATATGAGTTAGAAACTATTATATGGAAAGGATATGATGTTAATCCATTTAAATCATCTGATAGAAAGTCTGATGAAATAAATGAAGCACTTCAAAAAAATTATAATAAATCGAAAGAGTTATTTAATACTAATGATATAATTAATATTGTTTTTAAAGATGATTTTGATTACGATAATAAATACTACTATGAAAATTTTAAATTTAAAAGTAATAATTATAAGTTAAATAGCGATAGTATACTTACTGAATTATATAAATTAAATATACTAAATAATAAAAAAACATCAGAGGAATATTATAATGTTGTATTTAGCGCATATATAGCAGATATGCCATCATTAATAGTAATATTTGATAAAATATTAACAACTGATAAGATACAACTAATTCAATATATTAATTTTAATAAGACATACTATAAATTATACAAGAAACATACTTTTAAGAATAGAAAGGAATTAAGTAGAATATTCAAATTAAATAATGATGGAAAAGAAAGTATTAATATATATTATAGTAAAAATATTGTTATTACAATATATGCAGGAGGTATTATAAACCTTGTATTTAATTATCAAATCGATAATGGAGTAATAATTAATGATATACTAAAATATAAAGATGAACTGAATAAATATATTAATGATGTTTTAAACATTAATATTGAGTTTAAAGAACAGCATATAAATGCGCGTATTAAATATAATATTGACAAAACAAAATATTCTGATTTAAAAAATGAACTTAAAATATCAACAATATTTACTGAATTGAATGCAGAAGAATTTTACTATAAGAGAACGTCTAACTATATAGATAGAAGCATTATTAATAAAAATATTAAGAGTAATGTTCAAAATAATAATATTAAGATAAACACAAAAGATTATGCAGATGTTCTAGATACAAAAATTATAGTTAAAAAGAAAAATGGTCAATATATGTTTGATATTAAATATGCTAAATCATTTTTTGAGTTTGAAAGTTTGGAATATTGGATATCAAAAATTATAGAAAAAACGATAAATAACAATAACAAACAATCATCAAGAGATTCAATAGATACACAAGATTCACCTGATATTCCACGTCGTTATTCCACTTCTAGTGAAACAAGCGGAGGGAGTGGAAATGAAAACGAAAAATATTTAATAAATAAATTGAAAGATGCGGACAAAGGGTTATGGAAAAATGATATTGGTATTAAAAATAAAGCGCGCCAGTGTCAAAAGAAATTTCAACCTATCCCATTATCTAAAGAAGAATTTATTAATTTTGAAAAAAAAGGTTTAAATAAACATTTTGATAATTTTAAATTTCATAATAATAATAATTATATATGTCCTCGTTTATGGTGTCCTAAAAGTAATATACCTCTACCTTTCGCGGAAGAAGGAAATCCAAATGCAAAATGTCCTATTGCTGACGAAAAACCTATGCGATTGAATGATGATATGCGAAATAAAAATTTACCAAGATATGTATACTTTACAAAACATAATATACTTTGTTGTGGTAAAAAAAATCCAGATAAAAAAAATGACAAAAATGACATTGATATAAACCTGAAACCCCCTAAAAAATCTAACAAACCAGACAATATAGATAAAAAAGGGAATAATTATATTATGAAAGATTACCCAATCAATTATAATAATCGATATGGCGATATTCCAAATGAATTATATAAAATATTGTATCCAACTAATTATAACGATTATTTAAAAGTATGCAGTTCTCCTAGTAATATTAATAAGAAAGAATGTATTTTAAGAAAAGGATTAATTAATATTGATGAAATCCCTAATAAATATGATAATAAATATGATAATATAATAAATGCAATATCATATTTAGTAGGTAAAACAAGAGAGACTTTTATACAAGATATTAAAAATAAGATAGATATCATAATATATTTATCGCTGGACAACGGAAATGTTTGTAAAGATTTCGGTGATTTAGAACCTGTTTTACATGAATATAATAAGAAACTTTATAATGAATTAGATAAGCATATAAAAAATATTAATAAAAAAACTAAAATAATTGAACTACCTGAGTTTGATTGCAAAGAAGATAAAGATGTTTTTAAAATTTCTCGCCTTCTTTACATTTTTAAATCGTATAAAAAATTTATAGCATATATTACTGCAGATAATTATCCGGATGACAAGGGTATTCAGTATTTATATAGTTTAGTAGCTATTTTATATAAAAAATTATTGATTGTATGGGAAAAAACTATGAATTCGACAAGTATTGAACCAAGTATTAATCTATTAGTTCCAGATTATATAAATGATATTATATCATATTATGGATTACAGAAGAATACCAAAATAATAATGATATTAAAAGAGAAATGGAAAGCAAATGGTATAAAAGGAGAAAATAATAAGGACAGGATATATGAAATAATGAAAGACAGAGATGATATTTATTTCTATGAACCTTTGATTATAAAAAAAATAAATAGCGAAGAGAAAAAACATATGACGTTAAATGAATATCCTAATATTAAAAATATTATAAATTATCATCCTAATAATAACTTTTTTAATAATTTGAAAAATATTAATAATTTAATTGAAAAAATAGTTTCAAAACAGTATAGTATTGAAACGATAATAATTAATGATAATTATACAATTGACAAGATAATGTTAACAAATAAAATATTAATACGTTTCAATCCTCAAGGAATTATTACACTACCGTATTTAATTAAAGAATTGAATATTAAAAAGGTTGTATTTTTAGATGATATAGTAGATGAAGAATATGGTGTTGAACTTGTATCACCTCCTATATATTCAATTTTTAAAAAAAAAATAAATAAATTAAAAGATTTTGGGATTACTTTTGATATTGGCGTAGAATCATATATAAATGGTAAAAAACAGAAAAATGTTCTAAAGATTGAAAAAGATAATAACTTAAAAGGTCAAGTAATTCTTTTTGGTAAAAAGAATGAATATGAAGAATATAATGAAAAAAATACTAATACTATCAACAAATGGTTAGAATTAAGATTACATGTCAAAAATAAATTATTAATTGCACTAGATGCAAAAGATAAGAGAATAGATATATCTAAAAAAACACGTGCTAAATTTATAGAAAACTTACTAGATATGTTTGATAATAATAAGAAAAAAATACAAATAATATTAGAAGAGATATCTATATTTACAAAAGAAGGAATAAATAATTGGTATGCCGGTTCCCTTTTACACACAAAATATGATTATATTAATAATTTATCTGATACTTTTATTGATAATCAAAACGAATTACTATTTACGCAATTTTTAATTAAAAAAAACATACCTAAAAATATACTATATTATCACGAAGCAAATCCCAACATAATATATGATAAAAATGATGATAATGTTAATTTTGATAACATATATAACGGAAATAAAAATAATGTTATGAGCAAAAACACGTCAGTTTCAAAAGTTAGTATTAAACTCCCTAAAATGTTTAATGGAGATGAGAAAGATTTAAACTCAAAATGGACAAAATACAAGAAAAGAATATGGAGCAAACTAAAATATATTAAGAATGATTACGCTGCTAGTAATATTATTGAACTATTTGACTATTTAAAATCACTAGACAAAGATATAGTCAACGATTACAATGATATTATTGAGAGAACATTTGATTATTATAAAGATGAGTTTTTTAATACAAAAGCTCACAATAACAAAAATATCAAAGGAATTAAAAGAATATTTAAAGACCCCTATTTTTATTCTTCTTATTTAAACGCTATGAACAATATTAATAAAACTAAAAAAACATTTAAAACATTAGAAATATTTTTAACCACATATTTTAATAATAGTTCAGAAGATGAAAGAAAAAAAATATTAGAATATATTAAAAATTCTGATAAATTTATTTATCATCCAAACGAAACTACTTTCCGTTTGATGTCAGAGGTTCTTAATATTTCAATTTTAATTATACATAACCGTATTGACTATGGAAAAGCAGTTAACATAAGTAAGCGCGCAGATAAAAAAGATTTATCTGGAACAACAACAGTTTTTAAAGCATACAGCGATGAATTAAATAGACCTCTGTTAATGCTTTATAGTATGAATGATAAAACGTATCTAAGTTATTATATTATAAAATATAACAACAATATTATATACACAGAGTTAAATGGACTTCAAGGAATTGATGATGATAAAAAAACAAATGAAATTATAACATTTATTCAAGATTATAAAGATAGTTCATAACCGGTATCAAGTAGTGCCTAAACAATTACTATATATATACTTAATAATTACTTAATAATTATTTTTTGCTGGGGTAATTTATAACACTTACTTTTCTTATTTTCTTTTTGATTAATTATAATCTGTAAATCTTCATTAGAATATAATTCTTCTTTATCTTCTAGGTCATCGTTGTTTTCCTTAATTACATCTAATTTATCATTCTTATCTTTTTTAACATCCACCATATTTTTTAATAATTCCATCATATGCTCTTCGTCTATTAAAATTCTACTATCACCAGTTCCGCATGGTGGTTGTTGTCCAAGCATTACATTTGCGGATACTCCGTTAACCTTGTCATATTCTGCAAATATACTCGCGTTAATAAGCATATCTGTTGATTCTTCAAACGATGACTTCGCGAGAGGTCCAATATCTCCGCGATTAATACCGTGTCTGTCGATTGACATTAATTGACCTTTGTAAGTCATCGTGTCAATCAGAAGAGACATATGCCTATAATTCATAGAACCTTCTGTTACAACTGCTAATAATTCTTTGTATAAAGCAAATCGAGCAGCTTCAATCCCAAGCGTTTCATGTATTTCTCGAATATCATTAGAAATAGTTCGCGTCGTATCTATATTAGTATTTGCAAGAATATCTATTAAATTTGTTCCATCTGTATCTAAAACCCATTCTAATATAGTATCAAACTTATTAGTTTCATCATTATATTTAGTATAATTCTTCTTATTTAATGAAACCTTTCTAATCCCCTTGTAACCTTTTAATAATACTTGGTATACAATATTATGCTCGATTGCTTTAATAGTTGCAATCTCATCCTTATCTTCAATACCATTAAATGCTTGTTCTGTCATCTTAATTCTAAATACGCATTCATCTGCGTTATCATCGCTATATACACAATCAATATATTTTTCATATGATATTTTTAGTTTAGTATAAATATCAATCATTTTAAGACCAAATGTATTCATCTTTTCTTTGTCAAATACAAGACGTAATACCCACGGAGATGTAGTTCGTGCCTTACACATATTTTCTTCAATCTTTTCAAACTCCTTGTAAATTCTCATAATTCCTGCATCTTGTTCAATATTTGTTTCATATATCGCATCGCTATCCCAATATATTTCACTATGCTTTAGAATATCTGATAATTTCGTTATTTCAATAGTATTCTTAATATTAATAGCATTATTCTTTGTAATATCGATTCGAGGGTCAACAAAATCGCCATTCTCATCTTTTAATGGATTAATAACGCAAGATACATCTGGTTTCATATATATAATTAAAGTAGGCGTCTTTGTTTTCTTTGTTGCTGAAAGAATTTCCTTTAAACGCGGAACACCCGATGTTGCTTTAACAGCAGCTGCTGTTCCAGATACGTGGAATGAATCAAGTGTCATTTGTGTTCCTAATTCTCCAATTGTTTGTGCAGCAACTATTCCAACCATATCTCCTGGTTGCGCTAATGCCTGATTAAAATATTCATATATTTGAGATACAATCCAATCAAACGTTTCAATAGTGAAATGGTAATGACTTATTAGTTTTTTCGGATTTAGGTGAAGTCTTAATAATATATTAAAATATAACATTCCTTGTATTTTGTCCTTTACATATAAATCATCCTTAATTTTTTCAATCTTGTCTAAAACATAATCCGGATATAAATCAGTCTTAATTTTTTTAATATTGATTGATAGTAACCGCTGGTGTGCAGTGTTTATTATTCTATCAAATGGTATAGGATAATTAATTATATATTTCTTTTCTCCATTAAATACTTTCTTAATAAGGAACTCTTTATCCCTTAGCATTTCTTCAAAATGTGTTGTGCATCTTTTGTATGTATCCGAGTTAATCGTTTTATACGCATCTTCAGTCATATGAATATCTAGATGCTCCGAATTTTTTAGGTTATATTCAACATCTAATTCAATAATATTTTTATTAATAGTATTGATAAATTGTGTTTCTATTTTACATCCATCCATCCCATCTTCACCATATATATATTGGATTATAGAACCTGTAGCAGTTCTCACAGTATTATCATAATTAATTTTAGAATCCTCCATCGCTTTCACTAATCTTCTTTGAATATATCCTGTTTCAGATGTCTTTACTGCTGTATCAATAAGTCCCTGACGACCTCCCATCGCATGAAAGAATACTTCTTGTGGTGATAAACCACTAATAAAACTATTCTTTACAAACCCTCGTGCTTCAGGACCATCATCATATTTCGTAAAATGAGGCAAAGTTCTATCTGTAAATCCATATGTAATTCGCTTTCCATCTACATTTTGCTGTCCTACGCATGCTATCATTTGCGCTACATTAATTTCTTTACCTTTCGAACCTGCTTTAACCATATTAATCATTCTATTATTAGTATCATCGATTTGATCTAAACTAATTTTACCAACATTATTTGTAGTTTTATCAAGAATTGCTATAATTTCACGCTCAATATATTCTTCATTACTGAAAATACTATTATTTTCAATAATACCTCTTCTAATATCATCTAATTTATCATACGCCAAATTTTTCATTTCCTTAATTTTATTTTTAAGAGTTTCCTCAGTTTTTTTATCTGGAACTAAATCACTAATTCCAACACTAAATCCTGATGTTAATAACCATCTGCATATTAATCTTTGTGTATTATCTAGAAATTTTCTTACTTCGAATGGTCCATAATCATGGTATATCACTGGAATTAAACCTGTAGATATATCATGAAAGATTTTTTTATCTAATGAACCAGAATTAGCAGCAAGAATACTATTATTTACAATAAATTGCTCTTCTTTCTTATTTTTTAAGTTAATAAAGAGACCAGGTGGCAATATTTGCGAATATGCTTCTTTTCCTGAATACATATAATTATCATCTGGTTTATTTAGTTTCCCTTTAAAATAACTATTTACCATTTGAATATTTGCCAACGTCTTATCTTGTATTTTTGTAATATCTTTTGTTAATCTGTAAGACCCAACCAAAGTATCCTGAACAACTTCAATAATCGGTTTTCCATCGCGAGGCGCTAAAATCATATACGGAACTGCTGCGATATCCATTAATTCACTCATCGTTTGGATATTTTGCGGACAATGCAAATTCATTTCATCGCCATCAAAATCTGCATTATATGGAGGTGTATCTAAAACATTAAGGCGAAATGTTTGGTAAGGCATAATAACAACTTTATGACACATCATAGACATTTTGTGTAATGACGGTTGTCTGTTAAACAGAATGAAATCACCATTTGTTAAATGTCTATGAACAATATCGCCGTAAACTAATTCTGCCGCATTTTTTTCTCTTTCAATTGAATGCTTCAAATTAATAGTTCGCGTGTTCTTCTTAATATATTTTGCACCTGGCCAAACCTCAGACCCATTCTTAATTAACTCTCGCATTTTATCTATGTTATATTCATTCACAACTTCTGGAAATGTAATATTAACTGCTACTTTAATAGGAACTCCTAACTCATCTATGCTAATATATGGGTCCGGAGTAATTACAGAACGCGCTGATTGATCAACACGCTTTCCATTAAGATTACCACGAATTCTTCCTTCTTTCTTTTTCATCCTGTCAGATACTGATTTGAGTTTACGACCATTTCTTTGCTGTGCTGGTGCTAACCCGGGCATCTGATTATTAATAAATGTAAATACGTGATATTGCAATAACATAGCGACATATTTAATTGTTTCCTCTGATGATCCTTTGCATATCTTGTCTGCTAATTGCTTATTTGTTTTAATAATATCACTTAATTTATGTGTCAAATCATCTTCTCGACGCTGTCCATTTTCTTCAATAATACTAGGACGTACAGCTGGAGGAGGAACGGGTAAAACGGTGCATATCATCCATTCTGGTCTATTCCATTTTGGATTAAATCCCATCATATCCATTTCTTTTTCAGTTATACGTGAGAATATTTTAAGTATATCTTCAGCGGTAAACTCTTGAACTATCTTCTCTGCATTTTTATCTCCATTTTTATTCGCTGGTTGCTTTCTATCTTTCCATTCTGCAATTATTTTCATAGAATTTTCTTTAATATACTTGGTTGGTTGAACTGCTCCACAGCCTACTGTCCCATCATCTCCGCATACACGAATTTTAGTTGTTGTATTACATAATTTAAAATACGCTTCCCATCTTTTTTGGTTATTTTTAATAGATAATATTCTATGCATATCATGTTTAAATTCTTTATTGGTATCTGGAGAAATCAAACATTTAGAACACTTGTAACATACGCAGTTTAATAACTTTTTAACAATATCAAAGAACATCGCGTGAAATACTGGTTTTGCTAGTTCAATATGTCCGAAATGTCCTGGACAAAATATATTCTTCTGTTCGCAAGTGCAACATATTCTGTTATGCTCTAAAACACCCATACGTGAATCAAATAATCCTCCTACAATAGGTTCACTACCTGCATATGTATCTGTTTTAGTAATTTCGACTACCGACCTATTTCTAATTTCTTGCGGTCCAAGGATACTAAATTGTATCCCTCGAACATCTTGAATTTCTACTTTTTGGTCATTATATGAAAGTTCTGGATAAATTGACATATCTCTTATTAATAGTAGTTAAAATAAGTAGCCTTATGCTTAAACTATTTTAATAAAAATATAAATCAATTTTTATATATATTTGCATAATATATAATATAATAACTTGCTTTTTTACATATATTCTTTTAATTTTTTATTAACATATTTGAAACTATCTTCGTCAATTGTCCAATCATTTAATCCATAGGGTATACCTGCTAATAATACCTCGCAAGGCGAATGATGTGGAGCATTACATAGGTGAGATATGCATGCAAATATTGCTAGATTAATATCAAAATTATCAAATAATCTTAAAATAGAAATAATTAAGTCAGAATTACTTGAAGGACCGCATACAATCATTTGCTTTTTTTGCTTCATTAATTTAATATAAAAATGTTTGTCATTAATCTTCCAATATTGTAATCCAGAAATCCACGGTAATATATTATTATTTGTTTTATTATTACTAGTGATAAATTCTAATTCACGTGGAGATAATTCTGGATAAACATCTTTAATATTCATATGATATTTATTAATTTTTTTAACTCGCTCTTCTCTTAATTTATCAATCAATCTTGATGCGGTAACTGCACCATCTGATACATAACTTAAAAATTTGCGCGGAGTTATACAACCATTTTTTTCACAATCTCTAATATATTTATTAAATTTTTGTATAGAACTTATTCCTGTTAGATTATATATTTTTTTTTGTAATATGACAATACCCTCTTGTGATAAATATTTATTTTTTTCAACTGCCCATAATATTACTGAACAGTTGCTATTACAAAAGTTCATTATCATTGTTGTTTGCTCTCTAATATTACCATGTTCAATTGCATAATTAATATATTTTGTAGGTATTTGTCCTGAACTAAAAGATTTAGGAACTGTTTGATATCCTAAATACTTTTCTAATACTTTATCCTCATCCTGTTTAGTATCTATAGCGTAATTTATAAGCAAAACTCTTATCTTATAGCAGACGTCGCGGACATATTCTTGGACCCTTTTATTATCCGAACATTTCTTAGATATTTTTCGTAATTTATCTAAATTTATTTTTGTCATAAATACCTCCTATAATATATTCTATATATTCTTTATATTGAATTTATACTAAATCGTCATTATTCTGCAATTCAACATCTTTCATATCGCTATCATTCTTATCTAATTTTTTATTTTTCATATTATAATATGCATTTCTAAATAATGCCCCTGCATTTTTTGAGGGTTCATATGAACCGTGTTTAACTATTGAATCCAACCTTTGTCGTAAATTATTTGTTTCAGATTCTGATGGTGGGAAAATTGGAATTATTGGAATATTATGTTTGCTTATTAAATCATTTATAAATATATATTTATGTTCTAGTGGTTCATTCCTATTCAATAAATGATTATTAATTAGAGTAAATAGACTATCATTTAAACTAATATAGTAGTTTTTGTTTGTATATTTAATACATGATGATAATAAATCATTTTTACGGGTATTCATATATTGTTTGACTAACTCAATAATACCTAAAATGAGTTTAATGCTGTAACTATATTTGTCATCTATTGATATATATATCAAACATTTTACAAAATTGTCATTTAAATTGGATAGTATGATTTCGACTGCCTTCTTTACAATAAAATACTCGTCCATTTTGTATATAATAATCTAATATATATATACTTGTATTATTTATATGGTCAATCTAAAAGATAATATGGATTTACATTAATTAATTTTTCTTGCAATTCATTTTCTTCGCACCCCTTATTATATTTCTCTATCCGTGATAAACAAAATGAAAAAAAATCAGCAATTATTTTGTATAAATATATACACATGCTCGAATATATACTACCTCTTCTTAAATAATCATTATTTATTATTTATTGCTTAAACTATAAAACTATTGCTATTACTTTTAACTACTATCATCTGAGTCAGAAACAATCCCAATCAATCTTTCTGCATTATGTGTTTGAGATTTCTTATCTTTTATTAATATTTTTAACTTATTCAATATATCTTTCTTATTTTTTTCATTATATTTTTTAGGGTCAATCTTATTAAGCAATAGATATGATGCATATATAATATGTTTTATATATCTTAATTCTTTGAGTACTATTTTATCATTAATATACTCCTTTTCAAAAAAACGATGTCTTAGTTTATTGTATAATGTTCTTAGCGTTGAAGCACCTTGTTCATAAAATCTTAAATTAATTCTATTATATTTGTTAGTTTTATCATCATTATCATATGTTCTTTCATATGGATAACAATTGCAAGATTTAAAGAATATATTATCTATAATACTTTTGTTAATGAAAGGCAGGGCATCTTCATGCACAACTTCAAACAATAATATTTTAATTAAACTTTCATATTTTTTATCTTCTTCCGAGAGCCATTCATTAATTGGCAACAATCCATGAATATCTTTATGCATATTTTTGCGGTGAGTATCAATACTTATATTTTGATTTTTTGAATACCATATATCATTTTGATATATGCGTCTCGTGTGATTTATATCATGCCATAGAAAATTACAAGGTGTTTGCATTTCTTCGTCCACATAAATTTCATCAAATATTATTCCACATGGTTGTAATCGCGAAAATCTATTCTTTATTAATGTTGTAGCACTTACACTTTGCAAAATAGGCAGTATAAATACATTAGGGGCATTATCTAGTAAATAATCTAAATAATAATGATATCTTTCTTTAAAATAAATAGTAGCATAAGGCTTATTCCATATTTGTTTATCCTTTTTATATTTTAAATCTAAATTAATAAAATCTATTACATTTATAGACTGGACCATCGCTCTAATGCAGTAGGCGTAGGGATATATATTACAATTAAAAGGGGTCTCATATATATTATAATCACAAAATTTTTTATTATGAGTAAATATAACATTTTCATTTTTAATGTTGAAAAATCTTAAATCTTTGGAATTTTTTATTGTTGATATTGTATCTTCTGGCGGGCAACTATCAAATTTTATATCTGTGCATATTGTTTCTTGTGAAGCATTTTTAATGATATTTAGAGATTGGTCTATCTGCCAGCGCATTTTTTCATCATTTTTATAATTATTATTCTTAAAATATGTTAACACATCGCATATACAATCTAAAACATTCTTAATTTCTGGGAATGAAAAATTATTTGATTTATTCTTCTTATATCTTTTAACTAATTCTTCTTCTAAATGTAATATATTATACGATGAACTATTTAAATTGTTTGCAATCTTTTCCTTTTTAATATATTTATTAATAATTTCTGAGATACCTGCGTTTGTTTTATCGTCATATGACGATGAGTTATTATCACTATGTGATGACTTTGTACATGTTTCATTTGTTGGAATAATTCGCGAAAATATTTTAAGAAAATATAATAGTATGTTTTTAAAATACAATTTATATTTTAAAAACATACTATTATATTTATTCATATTAAAATATACATATAATCATTTTTTACACTTTTTGATATTAAAAATAACATATTGGTCTTAAATCTGGTATTTTCTTACCTTATTTGTCTTGATATAATATATTTCTCTATAGGTATAAAAAATTGATATAATGATTACTTACTTTGTAATTAGTAATAATGAATAAAAATGAATATATACAATCTGATACTAATAAATTTGTTGCAGGCGTTGACGAAGTTGCAAGAGGCACTTTAATTGGTCCTGTCATAGCCGCGTGTGTTGTGTTGCCTCATGTATTTCCCGATGATATATATAAGGATATTAAGGATTCTAAAAAATTGTCTGAAAAGAAACGCGCTTATTTAGCAGAATATATAAAAAAAAACGCAATTACTTATGGTATTGGCGAAGCAACAGTAGAGGAGATTGATAATATTAATATATTGAATGCAACTATGAAAGCGATGCTTCGCGCAGTTGATGAAGCATACAAGAAGCATCCTTTTGATAAACTTCTAATTGATGGTCCATATTTTAAAGGTTACACGCCACCAGGCGTAGACAGCGAATTATTGGATTATGAATGTATCCCAAAAGGTGATATGCATTATTTATCTATCGCGGCTGCTTCAATTGTCGCTAAAGATTATCATACAAAATTAATAAATGATTTAATTGTTAAGCATCCAGAACTTAATTTATATGAAATAAAAAAAAATAAAGGTTATGGAACTGCTAAACATCTTGATGCAATTAACAAGAATGGAATAACTGATTTACATAGAAAAACATTTGGTATATGCAAATATAAGTAATTGCAATTATTTACAATTTAATGAACTCCATGATATACCACACTGTTTAGCATATGCGCAACTTACTTCGTTACCTTCTTTTGTTTTACTATCTAAAACACCTAATACTTGTGGATATACTACATTACAAATTAATGGAGCATCAGTATCATATTTTGTTAACATATTTGCGTGAGATAAATATGATGTATCTCCAACTTTAAGAACCCTATTATTAGTAGTATCGAGTATATTACTATTATTTAAACTATATGCTCCTGAAAATTTAGCATATTTTTTTAATTCTTTGTAAGTCAGGACATCTTTATCAGGTATACTAACAATATAATCTGGAGTTAATCTTGCTTTTGAATTTGTTGCAAATACATATGCAATATTAGAAGTATTAAATCCGGGGTAATATTTAGTATTTGAAATATCATTAGTCATTTTTAAATAATCGCTAGTATTTCCATATATATTTTTATCATATTTACAACGATATTGTATATTAGCATTTTGCTCGCTATTTATTTCAGGTATTATTTGATAACCAAAAATATTATTATTTTGTATTATTTCCTCTTTCATATCGGTAGGCACTTTTTCTAATTTCCAATATTCAGGGCAAATTATATTATTGTCGCTTTCTATATCCTTACCTATTTTACGCGGTTTAATAGAATATATAGAAGATAGTAGATATATAATAATAATTATTGACCCCAAAATATAAGTTATTATTGCAGGCGCAAACTTGTCATATATATATTCCTTCCCCCATTTTGTGAATAATATTATTATAAGTAATAAAAATGCTGTTATTCCATATACTAAACATACTACAAAAGTTCCTTTATATAATTCTAATTTTTCTTTCTCAAATAATTCGAATTCCTTCTTATTTGGTTTAAAAACTTCTTCTTCAGACATTATATTCTATTATTCTATAATATAATATTATATAATATATATATATTATTTAATACATAATATATTATGACATTTTCATTATTTCTAATGTTCTTAATCCTTTTTGCGATGGCAAGGTCGACCTATCTAGAGGAACCGGTAACGTGCTAATATCCATTTTATATTGTTCAGATTGTTTGATATTTGATATTATTTCTTGGACACACCAGTCAATAACGCGCGTATTTAAATCGAGAACTTGCTTATTAATAAAGTTATTTGCATTTTTTCCATATTGGTAATACATAGAGCGCATTATAATTTTTAAATCAATATCGCTTTGTTTTCCAATATGGTATTTGCCATCAGTCATATTTAGTATTTTATTACGAATTCCTAATTGTAGAAAATCAATATTATTATTGGAAAAAAATATTGATGAAACATCTGTGCAATTCATATTACGCGATATAATATTTGTATTATTCTCTGTGGTGCTTTCATTCACATTTTTTAAATTATAATTATTTACATTTGTAACCGCATTAACTCTTCCATTTAAAAAATTCATTTTCTTCTTATTATATATAATTATTTTCATTTTATATAGTAGTAAGGAAATATGGATAAATGTAAAGAAATTACATATTGTGCTAAAGAATTATTAAAAACTCACAAAATACATATTAGTGATAATCATAAAGATAATGTTATTATTTTAATATCTAAATATATTGAACTATTGATATTTAACATAGTAGCAATAATATCAATAATATGCTTAAAGATTGGTGTTAAAAAGATATTATCTGAGCATATTTTATATATGTCAAAATATGTTGATAAGAGATGTTCATCGTCAAAATCCAAGAAAAAGAGTGGTAGAATGAGTGGCGGTGAATTCAATACAGCCGCATTTTTTGGCGTGAATGAACCTCAATATTCAATAAATAATGATACTAGCGATTTACTGAAAATAAACTTTGAAGGGAATATTGCTCGTAATGCTATACCGATGAGTGGTGGAGGGACTTCTGCTTCATCTAATTGTATTAAACTTGACAAAATAATACTAAAGAAGATAAGGAATATATTTAAGTTTTTTAATGTTAAGTATGCTAAAGATGTTCCTGAGCAAATTAAATCAAAATACCACATATTTATAGAAGAAGTATTTCAAAAAATTAAGAATATCAAAGGGGAAATAACAAATAAGAAAGTTGAACTATTAATAAACAAATCTAAAATAATGAAAAAAAAATGATTATATAAATATTAATAATATATATATATTAATTACACATATAAATGCCTATTATTACAATAGATGGTAATATTGGTTCATATAAAACTAGTATTCTAAATTATTTTCATAAAAATTACAAACTTGCAATTGATTTGGAACCTGTTGACAATTGGACTGAATATTTAGCAAACCTATATAATACACAAAATAGCAGTTATGATTTTCAAATAAAAGTATGGATAGATAGGTGCTGGATACAAGAGAAAACAAACATGACGATTCTAATGGAAAGAAGTCCGTATTTTATTAAAAATGTATTTGTAAGGAAAGCATATGAAGATAAAACTATTAATGAAGCGGAATATGAAAATATAATTAGATTACATAAAACTACAGATGATTTATGGAAACCGAATGGATATATATATCTTCGTTCAGAACCTGAAAAATGTTTACAACGTATTAATAAAAGAGAAAGATACGCCGAAAAAAATATAAAATTAGAATATATACAAAACTTACATGAACTTCATGAACAAAATTATAAATTGGCATTAGATAATAATATGAATATTATTGTTATAGATGTTGAAAATAAAAGTATTTCTGAAATATGTAACGAAATATTATCTTCAGAACTATATAATAATATAATTAATTGATATAGTTAATTGATATATATCTAAATACTATTGCATCTAATAATTGGTGCATCTGTGCCCAGAAAGCAACTATAATATAGTCTTTCATAATTTTCATACTCAATTGATGGCGAAGAACTATGAATTAGTTTTCTATTATTAAATATGAGCAGGTCATTCATTTCCCACTTAATTTTTACAATATTTTCTTTATTTAGAATATATTTACCCATTAGTTCCCTGTAAAGGTCAAAACTATCTTCGCAAGACATTTTATCAAATTTTGCAAATCTAAAAGGCGAAATCATAAGTGCTTTTTTATTTTTACAGTCATCAGTATAAATTACAAGCGGTTCTCTATTAATAATTGTAGTCTCTGATTTTACAATCGGTTTATTAATATCAGTATTAATATTAATTCTATTATATCCTGTATAATCATAATACGTATTCATTACATTATCTTCTGTATCAGAATTAGAATAAATTACATTATAATTTTTTAGTTCTTTTTTTAAATTAATATCTAAATTATCATATGCAGTTTCCATACTAGCGAACATAGTTTCACCTCCGATAGGTGGTGCTTTTAACATATAAATACTAGATACAATAGGAGGTCTATGTTCATTAATACCTACAATATCCTGGTGCCAAACTGCAGTATTTTTAAAAGGTCCGCTGTATTTTAATGTTACATCTTTGAGTCCGTATAGGTCTTTAATATAACAATTGCCTCTAATTGCAACTTGTGGGACATAATCAACTTTATGATGAAACGGGTGCACAACTTTGTCATTACTTTTAGTATCGAACACTTTGCAAAACTCATAAAATTCTTTAGGATTAAGATTTTGATTCTTAAACATTAACATAGGGACAGCATTAAATAATTTTGCTAATTCGCCTTTGTCAAATTCATTCACTTTTTTAACATCAACATTATTGATTACAGCAAGGTTTTTGTTAAGTGTCGGAAAAGATACTTTCATCGATGATGATAATAATGAGAAATCTAACAGTAAAATAATTGAATATGTGAGATAAGCGAGATTGGTGAAACTATTTTTAATCATATTTTATTAAAAAATAATTAAATATATTTATTAATCATTTTTTATATAATTATACAATAAAATCATATTTGACTAATATATAGACCTCTTAACACATAGACCTTTATTCACATATAAGCTTCTATTCAATTCATGTAAATGTTTAGAATTATTATTAATAGATAATAAACTATCTAGATATGGATAGATAGCATTTGATAATTTTACAGATGCTTCATTTGGTTCCAAACTTGGTATATTTGGAACACAATAAATATTAGTTTTTTTATATTTAATTAGAGGGTTCTGTAAAGTAGTTGGCGTGGATTGTTCGGTTGTTCCTCCTTGATCAATTGCAACATCCATAATTATTGAACCTGTGCGTGACATTAAATCAAGCAATTCATTATTAATAATCTTTGTCGCTTTCATACCATTAACATATATGGAAGATATAACAATATTTGAAAATATTAAAAGTTTTTTTAAATTAGTTTCATTCATTTCATATGATTTAAAAATATCAGGATTAGATAGTTCAATATTCTTTATTTTTTCATAATCTTTATCTATTAAATTAATATTTTTATATCCTAGTTTGATTGCTTGTTCTGCTGCTGCCTTGCCTACATTACCAACCCCTATTATTGTAATAATTGTATACATATTTTTATTTATTAAAAGTTTATCTGCTTCTATCATAGATTTTTTCCCGGCTATAATAGACATAGGGGTTAATATAGGGTATACTCCGTTGTCATCTTGAATTGTTTCATATGCATAGCATTTCGCTTTACTATCAATCATAGCATTTATTAATTCATTATTTCCAGCAAAATGAAAAAATGATAATACTGTATGCTTGGAAGTAATTAAAGGATACTCGCTACTTTGCGGTTCTTTCACTTTTACAATAATATTTGATTTTTCATAAACATCTTCTATATTAGCAAGAATTACTGCACCGCATGCAATATAATCCTCGTCGCTATATCCTGCATGATGCCCTGCATTTCTTTGCACATATACAAAAATATCACTATTGTTATCTAATAATGATTTAATATCTTCTGGGATTAGCGAAACTCTCGTTTCGAATGCTTTAATTTCTTTAGGGACACCAATTATATGCATAATTTGTTACTTATTATGCTTGATAATTATATATTAATATATATTTATATAATTATATATTTAGACAATAATAAAATATAATCAAATATATAAAAATTGATTTTGTTACATTTGTAATAACAAACAAAGGTATTATGTCAAGTAATACATATTTGAAAAATAATTCAGTAATTGATTTGAAAAAAATATCAAATCATTATAATCAACATAAAATACTTAATTTGATAAGTATTATACATAAAAAACGAGTATTAATCCATATAAAAAAGTTTCTTATATGGATGATATAAAAAATTAATTATAGTAATTCAATTTATATCTTACGAAATTTTATAATGTCCTCTTACAAAGATGAACTTGCTGAACTTTGCAAATATGATTATCCTAAAGGTTCTTCTTTTGGGTCTATAGGTTCACGACAAAAGAAAAAGTAATACATAATTTTTATTATAAATTATTATATTTATTTTTTATATAAGTTTATACAATTACACTTGTTAAACTGGATATTGCTTCTGTTATGATTTTTTTATCAGTTCCGCAATACGAGGTTAGTTCAGTATTCATTTTATAAAACTTAAAATAAGGAATAGATGTTATATCGTAATGATCGCTTATTTTATATCCATTTTCAATATCTATTTTTAAAAAAGTAATATGTTGATTATTTAATGCCAATTCTTCAATAAAAGGATATATATCTTTACACGGTTTGCAAAATGATGCAGAAAAGTTTGCAACAACATATTTATTGCTTTTTAAATATTGTGAATATTCTTCCATAGTTTCAACATTTATGATTGGCATATTTATCTTTATTATTTAGATAGAATTAAAAATATTTCATAATTTTCGCACTTTATACATACTATTATTTTATTTACAAAATTTTATAAATATATAAAAAAATGATAAATAATATATATATATCTTGTAAATACAACCATATAATTAATGCCTTTGAAAAAGAATGATGATAAAGGTGTCCCTGTTCAAGACAAAAAGGTAGAAGATAAATATAAAAAATATGAACTCCTAGAGCATATTCTCGCTTTACCGGACACTTATATCGGTTCAATTGAACCTCATAAAATCACAAGTTATATTTATGATGATAGTTCTAAGAAAATGGTTTCCGATGAATTAACATATATTCCTGGTTTGTTGAAAATTTTTGACGAAGTTATAGTTAATGCGATTGACCATTCTATGCGTCTAAAAGCAGATGAAGACAAGGGGAAGAACGATATAAAGCATGTTAAGAATATCAAAGTAACAATCGACAAAGTTTCCGGAAGAATAACTATAATGAATGACGGAAATGGCGTTGATATTAAAAAGCATAGCGCTTACGGAGATTTATGGATTCCAGAACTTATATTTGGCGAACTATTAACATCTACAAATTACGATAAGGGAGAAGAGAAAATTTGGGGAGGTAAGAATGGATATGGAAGTAAACTTACAAACATATTTTCTAAAGAGTTTGTGATTGAAACGGTTGACCATTACGCTAAAAAGATTTATACACAAACATTTAGCAATAACATGACAGAGCGAACAAAAGCAGATGTTAAAGCGTCATCAAAAGCGCCTTATACTCAAATCAGTTTTACTCCTGATTATGAAAGGTTTGGTATGAAGAATATGAGTGATGATATCTATAAATTGTTTAATCGGCGCGTTATTGATGCATGCGCTACAACACCTAAAGAGGTTTCTGTATTCTTTAACGGAGAAAAATTAATGATTAAAGATTTTGAAAAATATTGTGAATTATTCCTAGATAAGAAAGAGCAACCTTTCGTATATGAAGCATCCGGCGAAAGATGGGAAATTGTTGCTTCTATATCGAGTTCTGGTTCTTTTGAGTTCTTATCATTTGTTAATGGTATTAATACTATCAAAGGAGGAAAGCATATTGAATATATTACAAATATGATTACTAAAAATCTGGTTGATATGACACTATCTAAAAAGAAAAAAGTTGTTAAATCACAGCATATCAAAGATAATTTATTTGTATTCGTTAAAGCATTAATTGTTAATCCAAGTTTTGATTCGCAAAGTAAAGAAACATTAACAACTCCTGTTGCTAAGTTTGGTTCTAAATGCGAACTTACAGATAAATTTTATGACAAATTATTTAAGATTGGTATTGTCGATAAGGCTCTAAGTATTACAGAATTTTATGATAAGAAAAAACTTGTGAAGACGGATGGTAAGAAATTATCACGCATTATAGTTCCAAAACTTGATGATGCTAATTTTGCAGGAACAAAAGAAAGTGTAAGTTGCACTCTTATTTTAACTGAGGGGGATTCGGCAAAAACCATGGCAATTTCTGGACTTAGTGTTATTGGTCGTGATAAATATGGGGTTTTCCCTCTGCGTGGGAAAATTTTAAATGTCAAGGATGCAACGCTACAAAAGATTTCAGACAATAATGAGATTACTGCAATTAAGAAAATCCTTGGTCTTGAGCAAAATAAAAAGTATACTGATTTAAGTCAATTACGGTATGGTTCTATTATGATTATGACAGATCAGGATCATGACGGAAGTCATATTAAGGGTTTGATATTTAACATTTTTCAAAGTATGTGGCATGAATTGTATGAAATATCTGGATTTCTTACATCTATGCTAACACCTATCATTAAAGCAACAAATAATCGTGGAACAGAGGTTATTGAGTTTTATAATATGTCTGATTATGAAAGATGGACGGGAACAGATATCGCAAAGAATGGTTCTTGGAAAATTAAGTATTACAAAGGGTTAGGTACATCAACCGACCAAGAATCAAAAGAATATTTCAAGAATATGAAAAAGATAACTTATAAATATGATAAAAATGCTGACGAAGTTATTGATTTAGCATTTAATAAGAAGCGAGCAGATGATAGAAAGGAATGGCTCGCTAATTATGATAAAGACAACGTATTAGATTACACAAACCTTGAGATTGATTTTAAGACATTTGTAGACAAAGATTTGATTCATTTTAGTAATCGTGATTTGCAAAGGTCGATTAATCATATATGCGATGGTCTCAAAGAAAGTACTAGAAAGATTTTATTTGCTTGTTTTAAGCGCAAATTATATACTAATGAAGTAAAGGTAGCACAACTTTCGGGATATGTTAGTGAAGTTTCAGCATATCATCACGGTGAAACTTCGCTACAGCAGGCGATTGTTGGAATGGCACAAATATATGTAGGAACAAATAATATCAACCTGCTATCACCTAACGGTCAGTTTGGTAGTAGGTGCCAAGGTGGACAAGACGCATCATCTGCGAGATATATTTTCACAGTATTATCAAAACTAACCAAATTAATTTTTAAGGAAGAAGATAATAATATTCTAAATTATCAAGATGATGACGGACAGCAAATAGAACCAGAATTTTATATTCCAGTAATTCCTATGATTCTTGTAAACGGAGGTATTGGTATTGGCACAGGATATTCAACAAATATTCCTCAATTTAACCCTAGTGAAATTATTGATGCTTGTAAATTTATATGTAAAGCAATCAAATTAGCAGATTTAAATGGAGATACTGACGAAGGATTAGATAACATATATGAAACTATTAATATATTAGATATTGATGATTTAGTTCCTTATTATTTGGGATTCAAAGGAACTATTAAAAAGACTGAAAATAACTCATATATTAGCAAAGGTATTTATAAATGGATTGATAATGAAACAGTAGAAATTACTGAACTACCTATTGGGTCTTGGACTGAAGATTATAAGGAGTTTTTAGAAAATATGATAACTAGTGGATTAAATAATCTCAAGTATATCGAGAATCATTATACTTCAAAGAATGTCAAGTTTATATTGCATTTTAATGCGAATGTTCGCGAAACTCTTGAAAATAAATTTGAGCAATTATTTAAAATATCTTCAAGCAAAAACCTGAGTATTAATAATATTCATCTATTTAATAAAAGTGGCGCTATCCAAAAGTATGATAATACAACAGATATTATTAAAGAGTGGGCAAAAACACGAGTATTAAAATATTTTGAAAGAAAAGCATATCAAATTAAGATTTTAGAAAAAGATTTCTTGGTGTTATCTGCGAAAATTCGCTTTATTATTGATGTAATATCTGGTAATATTCAAATTATGAATAAAAAATTAGTGGATATTGTCAAAAGATTAGTAGAACTAAAATATCCGCGCATTAATACAGAAACAAATATTGTGGTTGCTGGTAATATTGATGACGATGACAAAGACCCCAATCATGATGGAGATACTGAAAAAAATAAGGATGTGAAAGACTTTAATTATCTCCTTAAGATGCCTATATCACAACTTACATATGATAGAAAAATTATATTAGAAAAAGAGGTTGATGAACTTAATAATAATCTTAAAAATTTACGCAATAACAAGATTGAGGATATCTGGATGACTGATTTATCAGCGTTAGAAAATGCTTGGAATGAGCATAAAGATTTAATATTAAAAGATTATGATAATGACCGTAAAGGTATTGTCGAACCTAAAGCGCAAAAAAAGGGTAAAAAAAAATAGATATTATTTAGATAATCTTATATATTTATATTTTTAATATTTTTTCTATATTATTTAATCTATCTTCTAAATCTTTTAGACGCTTTTCTAATATTTCTTCTTTAAGGTGTTTCATCTGTATCTCTAACAAATTAATTTTAATTATCAGTTCGTATATCGTCATATACTTGTAAGCATATATTATAAATTAAGAGTGATAAATAACTTACTTACGCGATGCAAAGTATTGTATACTTGAATTATTTATTTTAACACCATTAATCTGATTTGCCGCGGTAATAATCTGCTTAGTAAAAGATGACATATTGTTAGTTTGAGGCATTTTGCTTTGTGGTTCGCTTGTTTACTTGGTGGTTCGCTTGTTTACTTGGTGGTTCGCTTTTGATTTGCTTTTGATTTGCTTTTAGTTATTAATATTTTTAATATTTAACTTATCAATTTTTTTAAATTTATGATACGAATGTGACATATTTATTTATGTTGTTTTTTTGGAGTTAACATACTACCTATAGATATACCATAAGTTATGTAATCGTGTATTCCAAAAAATCGGGGTGTTCCTGAAATAATATTAATATGATAATACCATTTGAAAGGTATTATAAGAACCTTATTTCTATTTAATATTATTGTTGTAAGTTTTTGATTATAATCAGGTAATAAATCAGGTGATATTGGAATATTATTTTCTTGTTTTGTTAGAGGATTTCCTAGTGTTATTTCAACAAAGTTTTCTTCTTGCACATCAGCATATATTAGGATATATTTAAAATTATTTCTATTCCAACTTAAAATATTTGGAATATTTGCATCATATTCTATAATATTATAATTAAACCAATTTATCAATAAATCATCTATGTCTTTAATACTATCTTGAATAATAATTGGTTGTTTTTTATATAATAGATTAAAGTCAAAATGTTCTGCCTTAACTTGATATATTATTAATTCATCATCAAATATATAATATAATGAAGCATATATTATTATTATTATTAATAAAATAAATATATATATATTATACATTTTATTAATAAATGATATAATAATAATATAATATAAACCACATTATTATAATTATTACATATGCGTAATAATTATTTTTATATATTATAAGAGTAATATAAATATTTAATGTCGTCAGAAGTAAAGGGTGATAATATTGATAATGATTTACTTATGAGAAATTCTTTTATTACTATAATAATTATACTACTAATTATATATGGAATACCTTCAATATTTTATGGGTTAGTTTATCTATATAGAAAATCTTCTAGTATGCCTATGGATGTAGATGGAATATTAGAAGATTTTATAGATAAAAAAGAAGATTTAAATATGGTATATAATGAATTATATCGAGACATTTATTTATTTACCAATTTTATATCAATAAGAAAACTCGTTTTATGTGATGGCACTAATAATGAAGATAATGAACTTCAAAAAGAATATAATGTCCAAGTAAAAAAAATATTTGAGAAATTAAAAAAAATTAAAAATTTTTGTGATAATGAATATGATACAATCAAAAAAAATTCAGATAAACAAATCAATATTAGTAAAAAAATACGGGAGGACCAAGAACATGAAATAGAATTATTGATAATGAAGGAAGCTGGAGAAAATAGTAGACATAATTCTAGATCTACGAGAGAGTGGATTACATATATTATTAGTGGCATTTTTAATACTATTAAATTTTTATCAACATTCACGTTAAGTATACTTACTTTTCTTCGAGGTGTAGCTGATAGTGGTCGAGGTGTATTTGATAGTGGTGCAGGATTAATAATGCCTATCATTTCTGCAATTTTAAAAAATAAAGTTATTACAGGATTTTTAATACTTATATTTATTATTGTAATTGTATTATATGGTATTAAAAGTGCTTCAGGTGGTGGTAATAGCGGTGGTAGTGGAGGAAGTGGAGGAATGAATTATAGTTCAGATAATCAAAATGGATTTAGTCCATCTGCTGTATATTACGAATTATTAGATACATATAAATATTATACTAAAATGGCAAATAATTTTAATTTAAATGACTATACAGGCAATTTACTTGGGAATACTGTAGATGAAAATAATGGATATTATGGTTCTGAAGAAGATGGTATTAATATAAAAAGACCTGAACTTAATGGCAAACGATATGACAATTTATCTTATTTTGACCTTAAAAAATTAAACATAGATAATATAAATGATGGGAATGAAAATATTAAAACAGAAGAAAATAAATATTATAATGTTTATTTACCATCAGAAAAATTCGTAAATAAATTACCATGGAATATTTATACATCTTCTAAAACTGAAAAAATTTGGAAATTAGATTGCGAAACTGTCGATTACATAGTTAAAAAAGATGGTGCAAAAAAATCTGCTTTTATTACTGAGGGAGATAAATGTAAAATTAATGAGGTCGGATTAAAAGACGCATTTGCATCAGATATAAGTAATGAAGACGACATATTAGAAACAATATATACAACAGAATATATTAAATAACTTTGATATATTTATTATCTAATATATTTTTAAAGGTATATATATTATGCTAGATTGCGATATTACAAGCAACCAATATATATGTAAAAATGATGATAAATATATAATTCACGAGAGTTTATCGCAAGATTTTAATAAAGATTATATAACTATTAATGATGAAAACACCGAAATATCATTAATCCCATCAACTACAGATTCATCTAATTACTATTTATTGAAAGATGAGAAGGCCCATTGTGGCAATAAATGGCAGGATTGGTTCTGTATTCATAACTATCACAACAATAATAATGTTAATAAATATCCTAAAACCGATACTATGTCTATTGGCGTCTGCTATAATTATTGCAAGTTTGATACAAAAAAACGCAAAGGATATTCAATTCAAACATTTAATAAATGCACAGAGTATGATGATAAAAATGATATTATATACAACCCTCTTGCGCTTATTGCAATTTTCGGAACACACTTTAACAGTGATATAACAATATTTGGAGACAGTGATATGCAAAATTATAAACATATTAAAAATACAATTGGTATTAGAGGTTCTTATCTAAATGATTTATATAGAGTTAATAAGAATGACAAATTCATACCAAAAGTTTATATTGAAAATATAATGAAAAATCTTTCAAATGACGAGTTGGTGAATGGTATAACTGACAAACAGGACAGATTATTATTGCAAATAATTAATACTATTGCAAATAATGGCGGTTCTCACATTATTGATGATATTGAAACAGATATTGAAAACGCATATGAAAATATATATAAATTATATATTGCACCTAATAAAGGTAGAGAAGAACAAAAGCAAGAATTTTTAAATAAAATTAAAAATTATGTATTTGATATTGAAGAGTTAGACAAAATATATGGGGTGGATAAAAATAAAAATTCAAAATTTATTAATATTATTGCGTATGCGCATAATATTATGAGATTAGTATGTTATGATAGTAAAGAAAGGTTATTAACTTACCAACAAATTAGTGATAATATTACTAAAATACTAGGGAATAGACTATATATTAAAACAGAAGATGAAGAAGATGAAGAAGATATTATAAGAATATTTTTATATTCTTGCTATAATTGTTTTAATAAAAATTATGCATTATTCAACGAGTATAGGATGCGTAAAAGCAACGAGTATGATATACTTATAAATGATATCAAATTTAATAAAGTTGTTTTTATTAAATTTGAGATTGATGAAACATTTTTAGATGAAAACCCTACAGCATATAAATATGAGTTAGCATATTATAACAATATCCCTTTTTATGAACATAAAGTATTATCTGATTATAGCGACAATATTAAATATATTGACAAAATATTATTGGTTTTTTTGATACTTTTTTGTGGTGTAATATTTATATCTTTAATATATTGGTTTTTAATTTGGATGAAGTTTAGGTTCCCTAAATATAGTCCAATTGACAACATAATATTATGCATTAATTTTAGTCATTCATTTTATAAATGGTTATCATTTGGTATATTAAAGTTTACCTGCCAAATGTTTTATGGATATATATTTGCATTTCGCAGTAAATATAGTTTTCTTTCACTTGCATTCAAAATAATAAATATTATGATAATTATTGGGTTACTTATCTACTTATATAATCTAATTATGAAATTATTAAATATTGATTATATTTCTCTAATAGAAAAAATGAAATTTTCTATACCAAATGATGATACTGGAACATATATTAATATATATTTTAATATGTTATATATATATTTTATATACATATATATATACAGCGCATATATAGTTAAATATTCTCTTTCAGATAGTCAATTTGATATAATTGTAAATATAGATGCTGATAAAACAATATCTGGAAACTTTGTAGACTATTTATTATTATCCAAATATGCTGATGATTTTATTTCTAATTATAGTTTAACATATCCTGAATTGAATAAACCTAGTAATTCAATATAAGAATATATAAATATATTTAAAGGAATAAACAATAAGGATTATTAAATGGATGATAATAATATATATTTGCTAAATATTAAAACAATTCAGGCATCAACATTTAAACAGGTTATTGATGCGTTGAAAGAAATACTGATGGATGTTAATTTGGAGATAGATGAGACTGGAATTAAAATAGTTGCGATGGATAATACACATATTGTTTTAATACATCTCAAACTTGAAGCAGAAAAGTTTGAGATTTATGAATGTGAAAAAAAAATATATGTTGGAATAAATATGCTGAGACTGCACGCGCTTATAAAAACGATTACAAATAATGACATATTATCGTTGTATATTTTAAAGGATGACCCTAATCATTTAGGTATAACTATAGATAATAATGATAAGAATTATAAAACAAATTATAAGTTGTCTGTGCTAGATATAGATGTGCTAAATATTCAAATACCTCCTGTAGATTTTCATACGATTATTAATATGCCTTCTTCATATCTTCAGAAAATTATTCGCGATATGCATAATTTGGCAGAGTTTATTGAGTTTCGAAATATTAATGATAAGTTAATTTTAAGTTGCAAAGGGGACTTCTGCTATCAAGAAACTATTTTAGGTGCAGAAAAATCACAATCTATCACAATTAAAAAGAATGGCGGAGAGGAAGACCAAGAAATTATCCAAGGAATATTTAGTCTTAAATATCTATCTATCTTTACGAAATGTACTAATCTTTCAAATACTGTTGAAATATATCTTAAAAATAACTACCCTATTATTTTAAGATATACCATAGCATCTTTAGGAGAGATTAAACTATGTTTATCACAGCAAGATATTAGTTAGATTTAATGTTATAATATATAAGATTTAATGTTATATATTTAAAATAATAATGGATAATAATGAACTATTAAGAAAATGCAATAAATGTAAAATTACAAAACCCAAAGAATTATTTTATAAATATAGATACTGTAATAGATGTCATATAAAAGATTATATTAAAAATCATTTATTAAATGCTCGTGTTGCTAATCATTTAAATTTATCAATTGATAAGTTAAATAATATTATGACTGATAATATGAATGACTCTACAAGAGATGCTGGAGAACATGAAAGATATGATGAAGTAATTATGTATTTTACAGGAATACAAAATAGTACTGTTATTACAGATGATGTTATTAATAATTTTTTAGACGAAATATTGTAGTAAGGATAGCAAGATATTTGCTAGATTTATGCTGACATATACGTTTTTAATTTTTTTTATTTTAATAAATATGTGCTATTTTACACTGATACAAACAAAAAATGTTTATATTTGCTTTATTTAAGATATTAACGCCAAACAAGAGCAATGGATATGGATTATTCAGCCGCCCGAGAAGCACGGGAAGCACAACGAGAAGCTATGAAGCGGTTAAATGTGTTTATAAAGAGGGAAGAATATGAAGATGCAATGAATAAATTGCCTATCGATGAGAGAGCGATTATCAAAGATGTTCTCAATCAAATAAAAGTTGATAATCATAAGATGTTCCTTGATAAATTGGATAGAGAACGCGACGAAACGATTAGACAACGCATCAATAATTTACGTAATTCTAAAAGAATAGAAGATGCTGTAAAAGAAGGAAATACAAGAGTCAGAGCAGTAGGTAGTTTTATGTGCACAGGACTTGTATATGTAGGTGCATATATATTAACGCGATAAATGAAATTATAAAATCTTATATATTTTTATATTTTACATAAAACGTTGCAAAATACTATCAAACATAGACCAAATAGGTAATCTAATAAGAATATTAGATGCAATAAAAAAAGTTATAACGCCCTTATTTTTGGATGTAAAATATATTTAAAATATATATTTTGTATTTTACTCAAAGTATTTTCTAATACAATCATTATTTCATTCATACATAGAAAATAATTTGTTGATATTATAATATATTCATCATAAATCATATATTTTATATATCTATTAATTTCATTAAAAACACTCTGAAATCGGTTCATTATAATTAAAATTATATTTTATTCCTTTAAGTATATAATACAAGAATATACTCTAGAAATCAGCATCCAGTGTAAATTTACGTAAATCTGTATGTTCTTGCTTACTTCCAACATTTGCCTTGCTATATTGTGAAACGCGACTTTCAAAGAAGTTGGTTTTACTTTCGATAGAAATTCTTTCCATAAAGGGAAATGGATTGTTGGTGTTCCATATTTTATCATAATTTAATTGTGTTAATAATCTGTCTGCAACAAATTCAATATATACAGACATTAATTCTGAATTCATACCGAGCATAGAACAAGGGATACTTTCGATAATGAAATTTTTCTCTACTTCTACTGCTTCCTTTACAATATTATGGACTAATTCTTGAGGAAGACGATTTTGTATTTTGGAATATAAGAGCACTGCAAACTCTACATGCATTCCTTCGTCCCTGCTAATTAATTCATTAGAGAATGAAAGACCCTGCATTAATCCCCTTTCTTTTAACCAAAAAATACTGCAAAAAGCACCACTAAAGAATACACCTTCGACTAAAGCGAATGCAATCAGTCTTTGAGAGAATGGCGCGATTTCGTCATTAATCCACTTAAAACACCACTCTGCTTTTTTCTTAATGCATGGCATATAATTAATAGCATCAAGCGCTTCGTGCTTTTCATTTGGTTCTTTAAAGTATGTATCAATTAATAGCGAATAAGTTTCAGAGTGAATATTTTCAATCGACATTTGGAAAGCATAAAAAAACTTTGCTTCAAGCACTTGAACATCATTTAAAAATCTTTCTCCTAAATTAATATTTACAATTGTATCACTTGAACTAAAAAATGCTAGTATTTGTTTGATGAAAAATTGCTCATTCTTATTTAATTTATTGAAGTCTGCCAAATCTTTGCTTAAATCTAACTCTTCTGCAGTCCAAAAACAACTTAATGCCTTCTTATACATTTCCCACATATCATAATGCTGTATAGGAAAAATAGTTAATCTTGTGTTCGGTTCTAGAAGAAGTTCATTTTTAGTAGACATTATATTATAATAGCAATATATATTTATATAATAAATTATTTTTTAGTAATTTTAAAAATGATATATATACAAAGTAATATATATATATACAAAACAATTATGAATAATGATAATGATAATAATGACAATAATGATAATGATAATGATAATTGTTTAAAGTTTATTGATTTATTTTGTGGGGTTGGAGGGTTTCATCAGGCGTTAAAAAAATATAATTCTAAATGTGTTATGGCGTGTGATATTGATGAAAAATGCAGAGAAGTGTATGAAGAAAATTATGGTATTAAACCAGAAAAAGATATTAAAAAAGTAGATGAAAAAACTCTACCAAACTTTGATATATTATGTGCAGGTTTTCCATGTAACTCTTTTAGTAATGCTGGAAAAAAAGGGCATTTAGTTGACCCACGCGGGACTTTATTTGAAGATATATTGAGAATTGCAAGCGAAAAAAGACCTAAATTTATGTTTTTAGAAAATGTAAAGCATATAAAAAAAATAGATAATGGTAATTCATTTAAGCATATTATTAAAAGAATTAATGAAACCGGATATTATGTTAATTGTGATGATACTATATTCGAACTGTCGCCTCATAATTTAGGTATCCCCCAGCAAAGGGAAAGAGTAATATTTGTATGTATTGAAAAAAATTTATATGATAAAAGCAAAATTATTGATTTCAAACTCCCTAATATCCCAATCGATATTTCTAGAATTATTGATACAGATAAAAATAGAACAGACAAATACAAGATATCTGAAGAGACTGAGAACATATTAAACATATGGGATATGATGGTTCAGGTATTTGAAGATAAGGAAACTTTAAGTCCCACCATTTTATGTAATGAGTTTTACAAAATATATACAGAAGAAGAATTTGAAAAATTACCTGCATGGAAGAAAGATTATATAAAAAAGAATAAACTAATTTATAATAAATATAAAAAAGAATGGGACAAATGGTATAATAAATATAAGGATATCTTACAGAAGAAAGAAAATAACGGAAAATTAGAATGGCAGGCTGGAATAAAAAAACCAAATGATAGTATTTGGAATTATTTCATTCAATTTAGGCAATCGGGTATTAGAATAAAGAAGACAAATTATTTTCCAACATTAGTCGCGATTGTTCAGACGCCAATTTACGCAAAAGAGAAAAGATATATTACCCCAAGAGAATGCGCTAGGTTACAATCATTCCCTGATGATTTTATATTACATAGAAATGATAATGTCTGCTATAAACAATTTGGGAATGCAGTTAATGTTGATGTAGTTAGTTATATTATAGATTTAACTCTTAAAACCTATATGTTTATATAAAAGGTAGTATTTATAAATAATTACATACATATATTGTATTTTTATTGTTTATATATATTATTTTTATAAAATTCATCAATTGTTAGTTTGGATTTTTCAAATTCATTTTTGTAATAACTTGATTTATCATATTCAGAGGGATATTTAATATAATAACCTAATTCATTTGAATATGTTCCGCCACTCCATTGAGTAGAACCATTTATATTTCTAACAGCATACATAACATATGGAAATTCTTTGACAAGATGCAATACATTATTTTGTTCTAAATTAAATCCTATAAGTTTTTCTATATTCCAATCATTTATATAATTCATTTTTAAAAAAAATTCATTTGAACGAAGAACAAAATTATTTAATATATTTAAATATGACTCAATATTATTTTTAGACAAAACAACATGCCTATCTGTATATCCAAAATAATGTTCACAGTCAGGTATCCATATACAATTTTCATTCATATGTTCTACTTTTGGATGAGGCAATTGATAAATATAATCACTTCTTGTAATAATAAATCTGTCATATTTATTTATTAAATCATTATCTATCAAATTTTTCAATAAAAACCATCTAAAAAATATTAATATTCCCGCGGAACCTTGATGTTGATTATGACTATCTTTTATTCCACCTAAAAATCCACCTAAAATTTTGTATTTAATTTTCAAAAATTCACGCCAATATAAAGGTTTTTTATATGTAATTACGTTTTCTTGAATAACTAATTCATTATTTTCACTATTTTTAATACCATATACTTGATTTTTAAACAAATTATCTGGAAAATCTTTTGTGTATATTATAACTTCATCATCATTTAATTCATTAATATTTTGTATATTTTCATAATAAGTAATATTATCTGTAGATTGTTGTGGAACTTGTATTTTACCATATAAAGCATTAACGTTGCAAAGACATTCATATTTTGGTTTATTTTGGGATATTGTATGCATATTCAAATGCATCTCCAAAATCATCTGGTTCGTCATATACAAATTTATATTTTGCTGTTTGATAAAAGGGATTATTATAATCATATCCTGGTTTAACACCAATACATAGACATAAATCAGCATTTAATTCATCTAAAACATTTTTTTTAAAACTATCAAAAGTTAATTCACTTGCTCTTGTTTCAGATAAAATAATTACTAGAGTTTTAGACATTATATATTTTAAGAAAAAGAATAAAATAATTGATATAAATACGTATAATACTAAATTATTTTAAATATTATGAAGAGCACAACACGCACGTGTCACCATTATCTTCAACACATCTTCTCTTTTTTTTAGCAAAATCAGGGTCAATTGTAAATTGTTGTGTTTTTGCTTTGGGTCTTGTGCGAAGATAATACGAACCGGTTTTCAAACCTTTAGAGTGTCCGTAAAAATGCATAGATGATAACTTTTGAAAGTCAGGTTCTTCCATAAATATATTAAGGCTCTGAGTTTGGCAAATATATTGTCCTCTATCAGCAGACATATCTATAATGTTACGTTGTTTTATTTCCCACGCAGTTTTATAAATTGCTTTTAATTCGTCGTCTATTTCTGGGATATTTTGCACACTTCCCTCGTGTAAAATTATAGTATCTTTAAGTTCTTTATTCCAAAGTCCTTTGCTAATTAAATCATTAATCAAGTATTTATTAATGATAATAAACTCACCACTTAATGTTTTACGTTGAAAAATATTATTTGTGAATGGTTCAAAACTTTCATTAAATCCCATGATTTGTGATGTTGATGCAGTAGGCATAGGTGATAGTAAAAGACTGTTGCGAATACCATAACAGATTATATCACTACGCAGTTTATCCCAATCATATCTTGTGCTAGGTTCAGCATTCCATAAATCAAATTGAAATAATCCTTTAGAAATTGGACTACCTTCAAAAGAACTATAAGCGCCAATATATTTAGGATTAGAGATATCTTTCTCAAACTCATTTACATAGTTGTTGATATCCTCGTCAAGTATTTTATTATTAATATTTTTAATATCATTAATAATATGAAAGCGCTTTTTGGATAACTCCATAGATGCCTCGACTGCTGCGTGATAAATTGTTTCAAATATATCTTTGTTTAATTGTTTTGCATCTTCGCTTTCAAAAGGAAATCTTAATTTAATAAATACGTCTGCTAGTCCTTGGACACCAATACCTATTGGACGATGCTTTAAATTAGATACTCTAGCTTTTTCAATCGGATAGAAGTTCTTATCAATAACCTTGTTTAAGTTCTTTGTAATTACCTTTGTAATATTATGCAATTTTTCAAAGTTAAATATTCCATCTTCAACGTATGAAGGAAGACATATAGACGCCAAATTACATACTCCTGTCTCTTCAGGAGAAGAGTAAATTAATACTTCAGCGCATAAATTACTTGATTTAATAGTTCCAAGATTTTTTTGATTACTCTTTTTATTTGCGGCATCCTTGTATAAAATATATGGCACTCCTTGTTCAATCTGTGCTTCTAATATCTTAAACCAAAGGTCTTGCGCATTAACCTGCTTGATATATTTACCTTCGCTTTCATATTGTTCGTATAATATTTTAAAGTCATCGCCGTATACATCACTCAATCCTCTGCACTTATCTGGACACATTAGAGACCATTTTCCCTCACTTTTAACTCTTTCCATAAAGAGATCTGAAATCCATAATGCTAGAAATAAATCTCGGCATCTATCCTCCTCACTTCCATGATTTTTTTTAAGTTCTAAGAAACTTTCAATATCACTATGCCATGTTTCAAGATATACAGCAATACTTCCAAGTCTTTTCCCGGCTTGATCAATATATCTTGCAGTATTATTGAAAACTCTTAGCATAGGTATAATACCATTAGATGTTCCATTAGTTCCTCTGATATGACTACCATTTGCTCGTATTTGATGAATATGTATCCCAATACCTCCTGCATATTTAGAAATTAATGCAACTTCTTTTAACGAATCGAAAATACCTGTTACACTATCGTCATTAATACTACATAGAAAACAACTACTTAATTGAGGACGATTTGTTCCTGCATTAAACAGAGTAGGTGTAGCATGTGTAAAATATTTTTTACTCATTAAATCATATGTTTGCAAGACCTCCTTAATATCATTTCCGTGAATACCAATTGCAACACGCATCCACATATGCTGGGGTCTCTCAATAATTTTTTTATTAAGACGTAAAAGATATGCTCTTTCCAAAGTCTTGAACCCAAAATAATCAAATAAATAATCTCTTTGGTAATCTATATGCGTATTGAGTTTTTCTTTATTGCTAACAACAATATTATATAATTCTTCAGATACTAATGGTGTATGACTATCATGATTATCTACATTATTATATAATATATGCACAGTTTCACTAAACGAAGGCGATGTATTCTTATGATGATTTGATACTATAATTCGAGATGCCAAAATACTATAATCAGGATGTTCAATTGACATACTACTGCATAAATAAGCAGCTAGTTCATCTAACTCATACGTTTTAACACCGTTATAAATACGAGCGCATACCTTTTGTGCTATTTCTGATACATCAATAGTTAATCCATCAGAAAGATTTTTTAATCTATTTAATACCTTGTCAAAACTAACATCCTCCATTTCACTATTACGTTTAATAACACGCATTTTTATGTATCTTGTTATATATATATATATAATTTGTTTTTATATATATATTAACAAAAAAAATTATAACTTTATATTATAGACTTCCGTCGCTATCATTATCATCTGTGTTATTATAAGTATCTTTTATTTCATTAGTATCGGAAGTATCTGTTGTATCATTAGTATCTTTCGTATTATCATAATTATAATTACATATTAGTTTCCGTCCTTTTGAAGAAGAAATCCAACATTCTATTTTTATTTTTCCACTATGCTCTTTACGATGACATTCTTTGCAAATGGCTACTAAGTTATGCTTCGCGTTTTTGTGAAAAGATTTATTTATAAATCCATTTTTATCTGCTGTATGTTGATAAACAATATGATGTGTTTCTTCTGCCTTGTTTTTATTGCAAATATTACACATGTCAATAATTATTTTAGAATTATATCTCGAACTTTTCTTATTCAATATGTTATTATTAATACCTTCAACTTCTTTTCGATTTAATTCTGCATTTTTCATAAAATTTAATGGCATATCTAGAGTGCGACAAACTTCAATCCCATAATTATTATTACCTTGCCCTTCTTGAATTACTCTGTCATATATAATATTATTATTTTCATCAAATGTTATTCTAATATGTTTAACAAATAGTTTAGATTTATTAATATTATTTTTAATTGTTGACAACTTTGTTAATTCGTGTAGATGCGATGCGAATATAAATGACGCCCCTTTACTTATTAGTGTATCTATACCACTCGCTACAATAGAGATTGCTGATATTGATTCAGTACCACAGCAAATTTCATCGCCAATCACTAGACTAAATTTATTGCATCTTTTAAGAATATTTCTTAATTCGGTCATCTCTACAGTAAAACTAGACATTCCTTTATAAATATTATCTAATCCTGATATTCTAGTAAATATGCTATGGTAAGGATAATACTTAAATGATGATGCAGAAACAAACATTCCTGCTTGTGCCATAATAATATTCAACCCAACTGCTTTCATAAATGACGACTTCCCAGAAGCATTAATACCATATAATAGAATACCATTTTTATTTAGAGAAATATTATTACCAACATATTGAAAATCATCTTGTATTCTCTCAATAATTGGGTGGCGCATATCAGTTGATTCCATAAATGATGATTTGCATAATGTTGTAGCGCAATCTATTACAGGTCGCGTGTAACAATAATCAAACGCATTCTTTGCTGAATTAGCGGCTATGTCAACTTTAATTAAATATTTTACTATTGTATCTAAAATATTTGCGTTGCTATTTACAAAGTTAATTACAAACTCCTTGTAATGACTTAGAACCAATTGTGATATTTGTTGGCTATATTCAACAATATTGTTGCTTTCTTTTATAATATTTGCATTTGTAAGTTTATATATTGTAGATGACGAAGATAATAATTTCTTTTCAAATGAAATCATTAGTTCTCTCTTATTTTTTAAAGCAGTCTCAAATCTTTTTTTTGTAATAGTTAAATAATATCCTTCTCGATTATTATTTTCAACTTTACACATTGTAGTATCATTATCGCCTATTTTTGATATCTTTACACAATCTAAATTTATTATATCAAATGATTTATTATATTTATCTAATAGCAAATCTATATCTGTGTAAATTCCTTTCTTAAAAAAGTTAATAATACTTGATTTATCCTGTAAGTTTGTTAGATTGTATTTTCCCGCTTCATCTAAATCTATAATATTTATAAATTGCAATATAATGCAGTCAATATCAGAAATGCTAATAATTTCATCAGGAAAATCTAACATTAACTTAATTTCTTTTGTAGATGTTAACGATTCATTAAATGATACCCAATCGTGTGGTGCCATTTTATTAGTTTTCATCTTTCTTTTTAGGCGCTCTAAATCCATTATAGCAGATAGATGCTTACGCGCAATTAAATATTTACTGTCTTTTAATAATATATCAACATCATCATATGTCTTATTTATATCATCAACGTTAATCATCGGTTGTAAGAGACGCTCTTTAAATGAGCGATATCCAAAAGCCGTCGAGCATCTGTTTAATATATCTATTAAAGGTTGGTCACCTTGATATAGTCCTAGAACATTTAATTGAATTGCTGAGTTAAATTCAATTGTCATATTTTTATTCATTTCAAAAACTTCTGGCGCTTCTTCCAACCCTTTAACAATATCAGAGTTATGTTCATATGCAAACTCTAACAGACAACATAAAGAAAAGCGTGAATTATTATATTTTTCTAAGTTTAATATTTCTATAATTGAAAGAAACCCTTTTTTAATTATAAAAATTTTTTCTAATATATCCCTCTGTTTATTAATATTACTAAAAAAAGATAAGTGCTCATATTTATCCCATTTATAATGAACGCGTATGTTACCTATATTTAAATTTTTTAATATTCTCTTCTTATATTCTTCACAGATTGCTTCGCTAATTATAATTAGTTCAGATGGATTATATGTGCTTATAAAGCGAAATACTTCGTCGTTCGCAAATTCAGGGTCGTCCTTAGTTGAAGATACTTCATATACAAATGTTTTTCCGGTTGATAAATCAATACCAGATATACCTGCTATAATGTATCCGTCAATCACTTCGTAATATATTACCATTATGTAATTACTCCTTTTATTGACAATATTAACATTAGTCCCTGGTGATATTATTTCTGTTACTTTTCTCTCTGGATTTGGAGGGTCAGACACTTGCTCAACTAATACAATTGTATAATTATTTGCTAATATTTTATCCCTAAATTTAGGAAGAGAAGCGAGAGGAAATCCAGCCATTACTGGATTCGCAATTGATATTTCTGCGATTGTCTTGTTTTTACGTGATGTTTGAATACCACATAATTCCGCTATAATATACACATCATTATTAATAGACGTATCACTATTCTGATATATCGTATATATCTCAAAAAATGAACCAACTTGCATTAAAACAATACATTTGTCTCCATATTTTTCTTTGTATATCCTCGTATATTCTAAGTAATCCTCAATCATTCTATATTAGATGTAATAAATATTAAATTATTATCATATAATATACTCAATATGTTCTTATATGGTCGTATAATTTTTATTATTTAGTAATTAAATACCAACGCAAAGAATGATAAGTATTGATGAACTGAATACAAAGATAAAAGAAGATATCTGTCACAAAACTATTGAAAAACTATGTGATGCTAAATTGATGCATGAATATAAAGAATGTGATTCTGTTAAAAATGAAATTACGAGGTTAAGTAATATATTGGGAAAATATATAGATGATGATACGAGGCAAAAAATTATAGATGAATATTTACCACAATTGATACCTGCCGGAACTAAAGGTGTTATAAGAGGGAATAAGTTTAATAAAATAGTCAAAGAACATATTGAATTATTAAATTTAGACAAAGATAAATTCGAGGTCTGTTTTGAAAAAAAGTGTTCAATTCATGATACTACAGAAATTCCTGACTGGTATATTCTCGATAAGATAAATAGCAAGGTTTTAATTGGGATGAATCAACTTGATTTATGGAGCGGAGGGCATCAAACTAATAGGGGATCAAAATATATCTTTAATAATGAACATAATAGTAGCAATAGTAAATTATTATGCGTTGTTTGTTATGAAATACAATTTAAAAGTAATAAAAATAAAGCATATAAAATATTTGAAAAAGGGTTTAAAAATAATACGTTGTGTTATTTGAACAATCTTAATAATATTATAAATATGCATTTTGTAATTTAATATTCATTAACATCATTTATAACAACTGATTAAACATTTGTATTAGTTCCTGCTTTGATATGGACCTTGGTCCAATAGTATTATTAAAGTCAAAAGTAATTGTTGACAACCGCATAATATTATCTGCAACGCTTTTATCATTTGTAAATTTAATAAAATAATGAGATTGTATACTTTTATCACAGTCAGTATTTATTGTGCCTGCATTAACTCCTACGCGACGGAATGAAATATCAGGATTTTCTGTTTTTTTAACAAAATGAAAATTTAAAGGTTCTATTTGTTCAATTGCATCTCTATTATATGAACGCTTCACCCATATTTGAAATATACATGGGACATTATGTGCATCTCCATTAACAATAAAGGAATTGTCTGGTAAATCAACCTCAAAAATACGATGAAAGTTTAAAGGAACTTTCTTTATTAGACTATCTTTTTTGAAACTTTTAGGTAATATGAAAGAAATACTGTCTGCAAATTCGCAAGATTTTTTGATAAACTGTATAGCAAGCGATGATTGGCGACCGAATGGAGGATTCCCGACAATATGTATTTTATTTTCAGTTCCATACAACCCGGTCTCGCGTATGTCAAGCGTTAAAAAGTCTTGCTTAATTATTTCTTCATTCTCAGGTTCTATATCATAAAATATTTGATTATATGTTAACGATTTAATACCTGCAATAAATGCACCATTACCGGCACTTGGTTCTATTATTACATCAAAATCATTTGGTATAACATATTTTTTTATGTTTTCTATACATAAATTAACTGTAGTTGGATTTGTATAATATTTATCAATAGTATTGCGTAGTAATCCCTTTGTTTGTTTCATATGTCTAGTATCCATAATTACTATTTATAATCAACAAAATCATTTTTTATATAATTAGAATTCTTTATATAAAAATAATAAATCAACTTCTAAATATGTTAAAGAATATCATGTAAAAGAACACATAAAAGTAAATTGTTTTATTTTTAAGAATATTTAGTTAATACGTCTTTTTTTTGTTGCACTATATGATTTTCTTGAAGTTCTATCTAATCCTTTTGTTTCACTATATGATTTTCTTGAAGTTCTATCTAATCCTTTTGTTTCACTATATGATTTTTTTTTAATAGTCAATATAACAGGTTTATGATCTGATACTAAACCATATAAATTATTTACTGGGTCTCCGAAACCATCATATATCTCTGTACTGAAAGTAAATCTTTCATGCATCGATTCTTTAACCCAAACATGATCTATTACATTTTCACCTCTTGAATTTGTTGGATTGATTTTCTGGTTTACTGTTATATTTTCCGGTTCTATATATTTATAACCACTCTGTTTTAATAAGATAAATGGTTCATTATTCCAAGAAATAATTTGTTTTAAACTTAATACTTTTTTATCATTTTTATGTTTACTATTAGGACATCCATTTATTAAGTTTAAACCATAATCGTCCCTCATATGTGATGTAAATAAATGTAATGGGTGTTTTTCATCTTTTTTAATTTTAGTTTCTTTTATACTACACCTTTTACAAGGTTTTTGCGGCTCTTGATTTATATAGTTATTATAGTAGGCTTGTTGAGCAATATACATTTGTTCACGCAATATTGGGTCATCACAATAAACAGAATTAAAATCGCCCAAAATAATATCAGGTTGCGTTTTTAATACTTCTTTCAATAATGCAAGTTTGATCTCTAAATATATTTGAAATGTATTATCATCTAATTCTAAATCTATAAAACGCCCTCCTTCTAAATGTAAATTTGCTATACTAATATCAAACTCTGTATCTTTTATAATTATTGCATTCCTTGGAACAACACCTCTGCAAAATTGTAGAGAGGTGTTAATACAAGAAATAAAACTAAATCGACCACCTTTATCTTTCGAATATGCTTTTACACTTTCAGTCGTATCATCATCTTGCAATTCGTCCTCTTGTGTAAGCAATAACATTACATTTTTTTCACTTATTAGTTTTTTAAACTCCTTGTCAAAATTAATAGGAAATGATTCATAACCACTCCATGTAAAAATATTAAATGAACATAATACAAGTGTACTACCAGTACCACCAACCTTCTTTAATTTTTGCTGGATTAGATGCTTATATTCTTTTTTTATTACTCCATTTTTTTTAAAGTATTTTGTTATATCAAGTTTATTCTTTTTATAAATAACATAAAATAACTTTTTATCTGTTGTGTATATCTTTCTATATCTGTTATTTATAAAAATATTCATTCTATAATTAGAAAAGAATAATTAATATCTTTTTATCATTATCCTATATTGTAATATCAAACACATAAAGATATTTATAAATAATTATTATAATTAGATGAGGAATAGTATGTTTAAATCTAATTATTTTCAGGAACTGCCAGATGACATCAAACAACTCATTTATAAACGAGCATACAAAGATACTTACTCAAACGTATTAAATGAGTTGATTGCAAATATTGACAATAGAAAATATTATAATATTCTAAAATATTTTATTATTAACCAAGAAGAACCTAAACTCAATCTATTAAATTATCTTTCGCGAAATATCTATACACAAAGAGAAAAAAGTTATAGCAGTAAAGAAACTCAACTATCCCTTTATAAAAGTCATTTAACATCTAATGTAATCTCAAGATTGAATATAAATAAATTAAAGATACCTTCAAATATTTTTATGTATTTAGATAAAAAAATAGCGCAACCTTTTATAAATTCTATGCAAAGTTCTATAAACAATATGTATATTGATGACACAGGATTATATTTTGTATTAGAATACGATAGGTATTTTTCTTGCTTTGCAGAAATATATTTAATTTTGCTATCATTCTGGAAATATATTAGACGCAAACTATATGAGTTTTACGAATTACATAAGGAGGCATATAGAATTCATATCAAAAAATTAATTAAAGACGAATATCGTTCAGGGTTATATTTATTAAGCGATGATAATATTAATGATGTTATTTTAGATAATAATTTTGAAAAAATAAAAAAAGATAATGAAACATTATACAAAAAAATAGTAAAACATCGTAGTTATGTTGATAATACTGAAAGTTTTTATGTAAATTTTGAAATATGTAATATTATAGATAATTATAGTATTGAAAACGGTGTGATGATAATAAAATTACTAGGATTATAAATGTTTGTCTTTTACACTCTTAATTTTATTTAGAGAGATTATATCCTTATTTGATAAGTAATCATCACTTATTGATTTTTTTGAAAGTTCTGTTATAAGGTTTTTAAAATACGTGTATTACTCAATAATTATATCTTCTTCTATACATGAATATATATAATTATAAATATTTATATTAGATATATTATCTAATTTACTAGATAAAACATAATTGAAATCTTCCACTAATAAAATTTCAATAGATTTATCATAACTAAAATATTTTTTTAAAAAAATATAATTAGAATTTAAGCAATTTACTATCACATTATCATTAAAAATAGTTAAATATTTTATTAATGCATTTAATTCTTTAAAAGTTTTATTAATATTATTATAATTTATATAAGCAATTTTTAAATTATATCCTTTTTGCTCTTTTAAAAATGAATTAAGTATAAAATTAATTTTATTTTTAATTCTAAATCTAGCATCATTATTTTCTATTATATTTTTACATAATGCATTTTTTTCATTTTCGTTTGAAATATATCTAAAATTATCTTGGTCTTCCCATATTAATAAATTAACAATTTTTAGAACATCATAATAAAAACAAATTGAATTAGTAATATTTTTTAATTCATAGTTTATTTTATTATATTCTATTTCAACATCTATTTTTCTAGAATCATTAATTTTATTCATTTTTATATCAAGTATAGTTAGTTTATCAATTGCTTCACCATATGAAACTGGTAAATATAATATATTTTTTTTTTTTAAAATCATTATATAAATATTAGAAGTAGAATTTTCTACTATAAAATTATTTTTTAAATATAATTTATAAGCAATAATATTGGGTTTATCAACAGTTAAATACAAATTATCAAAATGTGCATTATTAAAATAATCTATTAATTGTTTTAATAGTTTTGTACCAATACCTTTACCGCAATAATTTGAAAGAACACAAATACCTATCCAGTATTTATTATTTACAATATCATAATCTATATGAGCATATCCTATAGCAATTTCATTTTTAATATATAATATTGTTTTATAATGATATTTTTTTATATAATCTATATCATGATTTACAAAATATCGAAATGTAGGTAAAAAATTATTTTTCATAAAATTTTCTAGATAATGAATATTACTATTGGTTATTTCAATAATAGACATAATTTTTTATTATATATTATATAATTTATATTTCTTTATACATTTGTATTTTCAATATAATATTGTAATTTTTCAACTATATATTTTTGATCTATAATTGTTAATTCTGGAAAAGAAGGTAATAAAATAATATGTTGTGTAATAGATTTTGAAAATGAATTATCAAAATTATTTTTTATTTTCTGTAAATGTAAATGTGTGTGAATATCATAAAAAAAAGAACGTATTTCTATATTATGTTCTTTCATATATTTTTCTAAATTATCATATTGAATTGATGGTATTATAATTGCATACATCCATTTTGAATGACATGTATTGTATTCAGATTTTATTTTAATTATTTTATCACTTTTTAATAAATTATCATAATTATTAAATATATTATTTTTTAATTTAAGAATATGTTCAATATCATTTAATTGATCATATAAAAATGCTGCTTGAATATTAGTCATTCTAAAATTTGTTGCAATATGATTATGTATATATCTTTTTGATGTCATTCCATGACTATAAATTGTATAAATATAATTATATATTTCTTCATCATTTGTAAAAAATGCACCTCCTTCGCCAGTAGTTAATGTCTTATTACCATAAAATGATACTGATGAACATAATGATTCTGTTCCTGAATATAATCCTTCATATTTGCCACATAAACCTTCACAATTATCTTCTATAAATATTATATCTGGTCTAATTCTTTTTAATCTTGGAACATTTATAATATTTCCTAAATTATGTACTATACATATTGCTGAGTTTGTATCAAGTGATTCAATATATTCATCGCTTGTATCTATATTTAATGTTTCATTATCTATTTTCATAATTTCTATTATATTTGGTGAATATTCCATTAAACAACAATTATAAGGAGCTATAAAAACATTATTAGGAATATAAATTTTATTAATATTTGGATATTTATATTTTAATGATTTAAATAAACAATGAGTTGCCGATGTTCCATTATTCATTAATATACAATATTTTGTTCCAAATATATTATTAAGTTTATCTGATGCTAATTGTATATATTTTCCATGATTACTTATCCAATTTGAATTAATTGCATCTATTGCTGAATTTTTATATTTATCTAAATATGGTTTATAAATAGGTATCATTTGTAATAATATTATATTGTAATAATATTATATTGTAATAATATTATATTGTAATAATATTATATTTTTATATATAATATCATTAAGTTTTTTTATATATCCAAGTATTATCAAATAATGATTTATATGTTGTATTCCCTCTTGCATATAAGTATTTATTTTGAGATGTATTTGTATTTAATAATGCAGACATACAAGAAAAGGAACTATCAACCATATGTAATTCTAAAGCATTTATTATAATATCTGTATATATAAAAATTGGTTTATTTATAAATTCATTTGCTAATTCATAATATTTATCATTTATATCATACATATTAGTATTTGGATTTATTATTAATATATCATCTTCTTTAAATTTTTTAATATCTATAAAAATGTTTTCATTAGATGATTGTGAATGAATAAATATATATTTTAAAAATTTTGGTATCTTTTTATATAAATTAATAGATTCAATATTAAAAGCAATATTAAAATAATCTTTCATAATAGATATATCAAGTTCTAAATCATTATAAAGGCATTTATGAATATCATCACTAATAAATTTAAATTGTATACCTATTTTATTACTTTTATGTATTCCTGATAAACATATATCATGTCCATTATATTCATAGTCTTTTATTAATTCTTTTATTAATTCAAATTCATAATTTGGATTAATATTAATTAATTTAATATTATTATTGTCTTGATACATCATTTTAACATTATTATAATAATTATCTTTACAAACAACATATATTTCATTATATATTGTAGTAAAATATCTAACAGCGCCACACATATAAATCATATCACCCATTCCTAGATGTGATATAAATAATACTTTTTTTGACATTATTTATATATTATATAAATATATTATAATATATTTATATAATATATTTATATATACTCTAGTAAATTATTTTCTTTAGACATAATATTAATATCACCTATTATAGTATGTTATCTATATCAAAAATTATTATAAATGATTGTTTAATGTTCATTTATTAGTCTTAATTTTATTTAGAGAGATTATATCCTTATTTGATAAGTAATCATCACTTATTGATTTTTTTGAAAGTTCTGTTATAAGGTCTTTAAAATACGTGTCAGTATCTTTAGACAATTCTGTTGATACCTGTGAATGCTTTGTTTTATACATATTTGCAATATTTACATAATCCTTATTTTTTTGAAGAACACTTCCATTTTTATTGTATATATATATAAAATTATTTTCCATATATTTTAAAATTTTTTTATCATTAAATATTTTTGGGTCCATTTTATATTTGGTAATTAATTTTTCATAAATATCATAGTAAGAATAATAATCATATACAGGGCATACTAATTGTCGATTAGTATACGATATTATATTATTCTTAATATCATCTATAAATATTGTTCTATTATTTAATATATATTCGGTATTCGTTTCATCTTTCATGGAAGGGTATTTTTTAAGCAAAGATTTAATAATTAAAGGGTATACATTTGCTAATGATTTTTTCCAATCTTCCATAGAATTCTCTCTAGTAAAAAATGGACGATTAACTTTAATATTTAATGCTTTTTCAATATTTTTTCCAAGTATTTTGTTAGTCCATTTATAACTACTATTAGTATAAAAAAATACTTCAACATTTTTAAACTTTTTATCGCAGAATGTTATAAAATCACGTATATATGGACGCAATAAACCATTCTTTAATTCTGCTTGCATATCTAAGTCAATATTTTGGCATTTATTATTTATCCCTTTCTTTTTACATATATTAAATATAAACTCTAATAAATCATTTTCTTTAGATTGCATATTAACATTCCCAATTATAGTCTGGTCTATATCAAAAATTATTATAAATGGTTGCTTTTTCATATTTAATTCCTATTATAATAATTTATTAAAAAATAATATAAAGATATTATAATAAATATTATCATAATAGATAATGGAAACAGCATCAGAGTTTGAAATAGTAATCAAAACACTTAAAGGTATGAATATGGATTTGTTGAATTTAAGTGATGAAATTAAATTAGATTTTTATAAATATTATAAACAATCAACGGTTGGTGATTGCGATATCAGCGAACCTTATACTATATTCTATAAATCGCATGCAAAATGGGAAGCATGGAATAGTATTAAAGGGATGCAAATTGAAGATGCTATGAAAACATATATTAACCTTTATAATAATTATATAAAGTAGATACCTAATATAGAATAAAAAACTTCATCAATTATTAGCAAAGCATATCCAATAATAATATTAATGTATTTTTCGATAAATGGATATTCATTTGATTTATATAATATTGCTAAAACTATTAATATGAAAAGAACAGTATGTAACATTTCTATGGCAAGATAAAAGTTTAATTTATATAAATTAAAGTTTATTATTTTTTTTGTTTTATTTTCTAGAGAATAATCTTGAAACGTATCTGCAAATGCGTTGATTTTACCTTGTATAATAAATTGTAACATTTCTGTGTTTTCATTATATTCTGTTTGACTGTCATATGATAATTTTGTATTTAATGCGGTGGTTTTATCAGAGGTTCCCTTTAACTCTATTTGCTTTTCATTATATTTTTTTATATACTTTAGTAATAATGTTGCGTTGTCATGTAATTTTAATGATATTTCAGTTTTTTTTGTATTTTCAGGCATTAATAATTTAATTGTATATGAACATTTTATTTCGTTATACATCTGTTTTATACCTGCATTATCTATATTGTCAATTAAATTATTAATGTAATCTATATCAAATACTTCTTCTGTATCCTTTTTTGTATCATTAGCAGTTGATGACGAAAATGCTGTTTGTGTATTACTATATAATATATGTTCTTTTGCAATATTTTCATATATGTTTAAATATATGTTATTTAATTTATGTATTATAAAAGGGTCCTCTTTGTTATACGATATTACATAATTATATATTAAATATATAAATATTTTATATCCTAATATTTTTTGTGTATCTTTTGATATTTTATCATCTTTTGATAATATCTTATCTATGTCAATATAACAGATATCTTTCAATAATATGTTAATGTTATTTTCATTCGCAAGTTCATTAGGTATTATAAATTTATAATTATTTATTAACCCGTCATCTATCATTTCTTTGAAAATTTCCGTTGAAGTAGGTAATAATATATTATATTTATCTAAAATATTTGTAAGTTGCAAATTTTTATATGAAATATTTTTTAAATTATTAAGAAATATTACAATAGTATTTGGTATTATACTAGTTCCTTTATTATTTAGCAAACTTATAGCTTGTGATACAACTATATCTGTTTTTTGATATTCACCATTATCACCTTCATATAAATCATATAAATCTTTGTAGACATTTCTATTAAATATATATGTGTATATGTAACTGTGTAAATAAACATATATAAATATTATAAATATAATATAATAAATATAAGTATGTTTTTCATATATTTCTGAAAATATTATTTGACATGTATCATTCTTCATGCAATATTTATTATTAATAACTGTAATAAGTAGATTAAACATATTATATATAAATCCAATAAATAGTAAAATTATTATAAATAATAGTAGCTTAACTATATAATTATAATATACAATAACATAGTGAATATATAAATCTGATGAATTATTATCATAGTTGTTGTTAACATTATATACGTTGCTTTTACATGGATAACTGAGATTAATAATATAATTTAATAACCTATATTTATATTTATCTTTTAAAATTATATTTTCTGGGTCTTCTGATGTATATTCTAGAACAATATCATTTATACAATAGATTGAGAATAAAATATAATTTATAATATTTAATGTCAATATAAATAAAAATGATATTATTATAATAATCATTATTATGTAAAAGATTAATATCTTAATATTATTGTTAAAACTCTGACAATCGTAATTAGTCATTATATTAAAAAATGCTAATATTTTATCCCTTTATTTAATATTTATAAATTAATTATAACTAAAAATTATAATCGGGCATGTAATTAAATAATAGAATAATAATATATAAATTATATATCTTTTAAAATTTAATTTATTTTCATATACAGACTCGTATGATTCGCCTGAAACTTTACTAATTAATCTAATAAATATATATATGAATATTAAAATAGCATATATTAAAATAATATTAGTTATAAATATACTAATCGTATAATACATATAATATTTATCATACATTTTTTTAAAAAATATAATAGGATTCCTGAAACATGTTTTCGCTTTTTCATATATTCCTAATATTGCCATCGCTTTTTCATCTTTACTTTCTTTGTTAATTAGATTGGCAGTTATTGTTTCAATACTTGGATTTAATAATTTATTATTATCGTCATTCAACCCATTTTTTTTTAAGTCATTTATTAATATATATAATTGCGGTATTGCAGTATCATTACTATGATTATAATTGGCGATAATATCAATATCACTTAATGCATTTCTAATCTCTTCTTTGGCATCTTCCTCATTTTTTTTATCAATATCTTTAATTTCTTTTAATCTTTCCTTAATATCTTTTGTTATATATCTAAATTTAGGGTTTATTTGACTATTACTGTTCATTAAATGATATGTAAAGCATAACTGAAATAAATATATTGAATTTTCAGTTCCATCTAATAAACTTTTAATAGGTGTCTTATTCTCACTAATATACGTATTAAGTATGCCTTTATCGTCTTCGCCTATTGTTACATCTTTCCTGGAAGTATAATATTTTAAATATTTATAATCAATATTATTTATAATAAATTCCCTTAATATATTTTCACTTTCATCCAATTTATCATCCTCTTCTTTTTCATTTATAAAGCAATACGCATATGAAAAGCAATATATTATAGATAGGATAATCATTAAGATAATAAAAATATTTAGAAAAGAATATTCATCGACATCACCATAATAATAATTTAAGACTCCATAATTCATACCCTTATTTAATATTATCCCAACTATTGCAACTATTGCTAGTATAAGAAAGGTTGCCATAATTAATCTTTCAATCGTAACGCCTTGTAGTCTTTCTTTTTTATTATAATAAAATTTATAAAAACTTATATTTGCTATATGAGTTACTTTGTCTGCATTTATTTTTTTTGATAAAAAATTATAACTATTAAAAAATATATTTAATTTAAGTATACATAATATTATTAATATAAATAAAAATATAATTACCAAAGAAATTACAAAAAATTCCAAAGGTAATCCATCTTCCATTTTATTAAATATTATAAGTTTCTTATATATATATATTATAAAAATAACTAATATTTACTAGATTGCCTTAAATATCCATAATAATAAAAATATAGTTATTGGATAACTTAATCTTAATAATAGTTCTTGGAAATCAGTTAAAATATTATCATTTATATATTTTGATACATAATATGTTAACATTCTATCTATGGATATACCAAGAACTATTACTAACGAAAATAGCGCAAGTTTTATAACTTCTGATTTTTTGAGGTTCATTTTATCAAGAAAATTATACTCAACCTTTCTCTTATATGTTTGCTCGCTATTATTTGGGATTTGCATCATTTGTTGTTGCATATTTTGCTGTGCAATTTGTTGGTTTTGCTGTTGTGCCATTTGCATCGCTAGTTGTTGTTGTGCAATTTGCATAGATTGGCTTTGAGGAGGAGGAGGTATCATATGGGTATCTTCCATACCTCCGTTTTCATTATTAAGCGCAATTTGATGTAGTTGCTGACTAGATATTTTTGATGAATATGCACCTTCCTTCCTATTATCTGGTGTCTTGTTGTCATTTAATAAGTTATCACCTCCATATAATAAATTCAGTTCAGTCATTTATTTATTTATCTATACTATATATATACAATAATTTATTAGTAATAACATAAATAAATATCTTCTCTTTAAACAGAATTAATAGATAATATGAAAGTTATAGATTATGAAAACTTATTTATATATATGTCTTTAATATTTGCGGTTAGTATATTTATAATTTTATTATACGGTTGTGCGTTTGCTAGCATAAAACCTCCACAAGTATTTGAAAATTTTGAAGATAAAGATAAAGAAAATTTAAAAAAAGAAATATTACCTTTATTAAAAGAGTATAAAGATAAAGGGACTGATGAAGACAAAAAATTAATTTCACAATTAATAATAAAGATTGAAAATAAAACAATAACTATAGCAGATTTAACATCACTCATAAATTTATTAAAAAAATTATCACCAGTAAATGAGCAATTTAAGGATGATGTTAATGATGATGTTAATGATGATGTTAAAAAGGAAGTTAAAAAGGAAGTTAAAAAGGAAGTTAAAAAGGAAGTTAAAAAGGAAGAAAAAGAAGTGAAAGAATACTGATATAATAAATAATAATTTGTTAATAATAATTTGTAATATTATCATTATCCTCATTATCCTTGTCATCATTATCCTTGTCATCATTATCCTTGTCATCATTATCCTCATTATCCTTGTCATCATTATCCTCATTATCATTATCCTCATTATCATTATTGTGGTTATTTTCATAATAATTTTTAAACTGTTGTAATTTTACACCCTTTTCATTATATGAGTTTTCTTTTATTTTGTATTCGTCAATATTATCTCTTGAGAAGTCTTCAGTATCATCATTATCATCGTCAGATGAATCTCCTTCAATTTCTTCTTGCTTATATTGATAGTCTATATAATTCATTTTATAAGAGGGGTTTAATATTGAATTAGTTGGAATATTCTTTTGTATAGGTTCATAATAAAAGATCGCAAATATTATATTATGGTTAATTCCCTTAAAGTCATATAGCAAACCTTTATTTGTTTCAAATTTTAAAGTTAGCCGCGATAGTTTACCAATTGGATGAAACTCGCGAACAGGTATTTTTGTAATACTTAACTTTTCACTATTAATACCGATACTATCTACACGGAATTTGGCAAGTCCTAATGAATATTTAGAATATGATAAAGAACGATATAAATGTTCTTCGATTTCAGGACATCTCATTATAATATATTTATTACCAATAAAATATACAATTCCGGGAGATGTTATTATATATTTACCTTTACTTATTAATATTTCATCATTATAATATGTATCATTTACATTACGTTCTCGACTTTGAAACATTTTATCCATTTCACCATTACTAGGATAATTATTCTTATAAATATATCTATCATTATTTTTGGTTGGATATAAATCAAATCCTAAATTTTCAGCGAGAGTGGACCTTTTCATATCTATTATTAAAGGTGTCTTAGAAATTATATCTATTAAGTTTGATAATGATGGAGGTAATGTAGTTTCATTAAATCTAAATTCTATGTTGTTATTTTTTATCAATTCATCATAATTACTAACAAATGTATTGAAATTATAATCCATAGGTTTTATAGTTATTTTTTTAAAAATATCCTTGTAATTAATTTTAACATTATAACCTTTATTGCTAACCTCTTTATTATTTTCTGCTTGCATGTCATACATTATAGGCAAATTATTAGAAGGCGACGCAGTATTATTTGTTAACTCACCTATAACATCCTCTTTTGTCATATAAGTATTATATATTTTGAAATGTTTTATTCGTAAATTGTTAGATTCTGTCCAACCTTTCCCTATATATTTAGTTGTATAAAAAACATTATATATAGTATTAGTTATATTATATGTTTGACCATCAACAGATGTTGAAGGATTACATATATAATTTATACACCATTTATTATCTGATATTGCCCAATATAAATTAATGTATTTATCATCTCCAGGTATAAATGACAAGGGTATATTTATAATTGTCTCCCCTATAGCGAATATTAATTTAAAATTATTAGCACCTGTCTTTGTAATATCAAACTTAATATTGTTATATATAGGGTTATTTTCATCAATAAAATATGTATGGTTATAACTAAAATTGATAATACTAAATGTAATATTTTCTTGTGCTATAGTTGGATTAAACTTAATATTAAATGTGATGCCTTTTGAATTACCCCCAATATTATTTTCATTATTATATATATTATATATATTTATTGAATTATTAAGTATTGCATATCCATTATTTTCTATTAGTAGATTGCTTGTGTATATTAGTGATTTGCTATCAATATCAATTTTTGCACCACTATTACTTAATTTTAAATTTGCATTGTTAGATGTTTGCATTCCATTTGCTATTATTTCATCCGCTATTTCATCTGTATTGTTATCTCTCCCTGCATAATAATATATTTCATTATTATCTACATCTACAGTATACATCGCCCTAGGAATACTTGCGTCAATAATTTCCATTCCAATAACATTCTTAAATGGAGTACTAAAATCAATAACATAATTATTAGGGTTAGGGTATATATTACGATCTCTATCATAACTATCAATAATAAATGTATATGCTTGCTTAATACAATTATCTTTCATATAGTTAATATCTTCTATTGACATTGCAGTTTACTTATACTAAATAAATAATATAGTTTCTTAAATATAAATATTTCATCTTAATAAATAGTTTGTTTTAATTTGTTTGAATATTTAATCTTATTAATCTTATTAATCTTATTAAATGTTTGTTTAGAATATTTTATTAGGAAGTCTGTAATATTAGTATCATTATGATACTTATATATTTTTAAAAAGTTATTGAAATAAACATATAGTATAGTTTTAAAAACAATATAGCAATATGAATGTGTTTTTTCAACCCATTTTTTCCCATCTTGCTTATCCAATATTTTTTTGGCTAAAGTTATTGAATATTCTTGGTCTTTTTTGAGATTTTCTTTTAAACTTGTTTTTGTCTCAATAGAATGAAATATTGTATTTAAAACACATGCGTAAGTCTCAACTATTGCTTCGTTAGGTATTAAAAGCATATTATTGTGTATATTAAAATGTTCTTTCAATCGTCTTATATTTAATTCATCCCAATCCATATTATCTATGTAAATATTATGATGTAATAATTCATGCAATATTACCTTATTGTAATCCTCTTTGCGTATTATGTAAATATTGTTATTATTTGTATAAGTGTATCCTCCATTTATATTTATCACATCTATTAATTCTTCCTTCTTAGCGGGCATATATCTTTTTTGCGGGTTCATAATTATATAAAAATTAAATATATAGTTTCCTCCCTTTGTTATATCATATATTTTTGAAATTAAATATACGCGATAAACATTTTTGAATAACTGTATTTTCATATGTTTTGTTAGTTTACATCGCATTTTAACATACATATTGAACCCTTTATATTTTATATGATAACAATTATTACATGTTTGCAAATATGCATGAGCAAACTCATAATTTAAATATTTACCATTCGATGATAATAATTCAGATTTAAAATTGTCAAATAATGAAGTATGTGCCTTAATAATTTCAAAATCGTTAATATCAAAGTTATAATTTGCTTTTATAATATTATATATATCGCGAATGCTAGAAACATTATATATTTCTTTCATATAATAAAAAATTGCTTACACTCTTTAATTACATCGACAGAAAAGAAAAATTATTATATTTTATAATAGTTTTGTTATTCTTCTTTTCTATTGGTGTATTAGAATTTTATGGCATACATTAGCGATATCATAATGAGACTCGTTAAATATGCACATATCTATATATTTTGCAATATTGTTATTCTTAATGCTATCAGTATTTATATTAATGATTTTATATATTATATTAACATTAATTTTATATATAATATATAAATAAAATGCTTAAATATATTAATAATAAGGATTGTAAAAATGACAATCCTACGGAGTTTGACCTAGGAAAATGCAGTAAATCTTTATTAGATAATATAAAAGATAATACAAATTTCTTATTATGGTCGAGATGTATATTTATGACATTTAAAGAATATACCGACAAAATACATATAAATAAAAATATATATTCATTCGTATGGCCAAGTGTTAATGAAAAAGACATTAAGGATACTATTAAAAACGAGTTAGAAAATATTAAAAATAATCTGCTTAGACCATCAACTCTAAGTATCCCTTTGCCTATATATGCAATGTTAGCAAAAAGATTAGAAGATAATGTATTCAAAGGAAACTACGAATTAATTTTATATATACCTAATTTATATAACTACAAAAGGAATGAAAGAGAATATACATTATTTCCTTCTCTCGATGCTTTTTCAAAGCAAAATAGATGGATGGAATTAATGACAAGCACATATTCTAAATATTTACAAATAATTAAGATTGGTTTGTTAAAAGATAAGGAAAAAACTATAATAAAAAAAAACTATTTTAGAAATGATTTAACAAACACATGCTTAAATTTGGGGTGTGTATCAAACATAAAGGACAGCGTATATATCCCAGAATATACACAGAATGAGCAAAGTTTGACATTAGCAGCAGACGGTGTTTATTATCCTAAAAGTTGCCTTCGCACACCTTATTATAATAAACATATGATGGATTTTAAATCAGATGATACAAGGTTTAACAGTCGTGACCCTAATATTTTTACAGATAGTGCAAATATAATAACTCATTGTAGTGAGAAAAATGTTAAAACATATTTAAAAAATGGTTTTGATAAATATTTATGCGATACAATAATAAAGGAAAAACTATGCAAAAAAGATGAAGATGATAATTATAGTTCAAAACCTCTAGCGCAATCTGTATGTAATAAAGAAACAGATAAAGAGAGAGCAAAATCTTTACAAGAAAATTTTTATAGAAAAAAATTAAATCCTGGTATAAAAGACAACGAATATTCAGAAGATTATAGTATTAATATATTGAAAGAATTAGCATTCCGAAAAAGTAAATTCCCCGGACCAGATAATGTTCAGGAAATAGTATTTTCAATATTTCTTATAGATACGCAGTTTTTTGATGAAAACTTATTTTGCTATATGCCATGGGGTAATAAATTACTGAAACAAGATTATGTTCTTAACGAAGGAGATAGTTTGGAAGTTGACAGAGTTTCATTAAAATCGTTTAATGATGTATATGAAATAAAATTTCAACCGGATGGTTATTTATATTTATATGAAAATAATAATATCAAATATGTGATACCAAATCAAAGCGGGAATTTAAAGTGTTTTACTAGAAAGGTTTTAAAATTTGAGAATATGACCCTTAATATATATGGTTATGATATGCATAATAATTATGACCTTCGCGGATATGTAAAATTAAATATTAAATCTATGTATACAGCACCAGCTAGCATTATTTTATCTAATAGTGGAGAGATTATAATATATGATTTAGGGATTAATAATAGAACAAACTAATTTTTTAAGAAGGGTTTATATTATTTTTTTTTATATATTATATTCTTAATAATAGAATAATAAATAATTATAATGATTAATAATGAATGGGACATATTGGATTTATATTTCAAAAATCACCGCTATCCATTTTCTGGACATCATTTAGATAGTTATCGCGAATTTATTAAAAACCAAATACCATATATTGTTAAATCATTCAATCCTATTACGATGATTAAATACGATGACGATGATGACAAAGAAGAAGTTTTAAAAGTTGAAATTTTTATAGGCGGTAAAGAAGGAACAGAGTTAAACGTTAGTAGACCTATAATATATGAAGATGGATGTCCAAAACTAATAACGCCATATGATGCGCGAATGCGTAATTTAACATACGAAACTCATCTATTCGCTGAGGTTCTTGTGCATGTTACAACTAAAAATGGTGATGTGTCACATACTGAACCAAAAATATTTAAAAATGTTGCAATCGGAAGTATCCCTATAATGCTTCATAGTGATATATGTATATTAAAAAATCAGGGTTCTAGTATATTAAGTAAATTAGGCGAATGTCCTTTTGATACAGGGGGTTATTTTATAATTGATGGTAAAGAAAAGGTAATTATTGCGCAAGAAAAAATAGTAACAAATAAGTTATTTGTGTCATCGCTAAAAGATGATAAGGATTTTAGTCACAAAGGAATTATTAGGTGTGTTGCAGATAATGGTAATTTATTACCTTCAAATGTTCAATTCTATTTTGTTAGAAATCCAATTATTGTCGAGGGAAACAGAGCGGAAGAAAATGTAAGTAATAAATATGCAAATTCTAAAGGAGCAATTTATGTATCTATTCCTTCGTTTAAAGAAAAAATACCTTTATTTATATTATTCCGTGCTATAGGGGTTCAAAGTGATAAAGAAATATATCAAACTATATTTGGCAAAGGTTATAATGATATTGAAAAAAATTATTTTGATAATTTAATAAGACCAAGTATTACTGATGCTAAATATATTCATAATGGAAAGGAATATTATGTAGATACACAACAAAAAGCCATCGATTACTTAAAATTCAAGGTTCAATATGGAACAATAGACCATGTTAAAATGGTATTGTCAAAAGATTTTTTTCCTAATATCAAATTATTTGAAAATAAAAAGAAGTACCTAGGATATTTAACTTTACAATTTATTAAAACTGCAAAAGGACTGCTTCCTTTAAGTGACCGCGATAGTTACATATATAAAAGAGTTGATATTAGCGGGTCTATGTTGGCGGAACTATTTCAAGAGGCGTATATTAAATTAAGAGATAATATAAGAAATACGATAGATCGCAAGTATTATGAAGATTTTGGAAAAAATAGAAAAATGGAATTTCATAATTTTATTAATACTATTAATAGTAATAATATTTATAAAATTGTAGACAATCTCATTATAACACAGACATTTGCTAAATCACTTAAAGGACAATGGGGGTTAATAAATAACAGTGACCCTGAGTTAGGTAAAGTTCAGGACTTATCGCGAATAAGTTATATTGGGTCACTATCGCACATACGGCGTGTAAATATGCCTATAGATAGAAGTATTAAGGTAACCGAACCTCATAAATTACATTCACAGCAGTGGGGTATTATGTGTCCTTATGAAACTCCTGATGGTGCATCGATTGGTTATTTAAAGAATCTAGCAATTTTAGCAAAAATAACTGCTGGTATTGATGTAACAAATATTAAGAAATGTTTGCAAGATATTGGCGTAATACCATTAAAAAATTGCAATATTTATAGTAATAAAAATATTACTAATGTATTTGTAAATGGAACACTATTTGGAATAACTGGGGACCCTTTATTTGTTACTAGATTATTGAAAGCATATCGACGCAACGGATTAATAAATATTTTAATATCAATATCTTTTAATATAACTGTTAATGAATTACGAATATTTACTGAAACAGGGAGACCTTCAAGACCGCTATTAATATTAAAATATAATCATAAAAATAAAAAGAATGAGATACAGGTATATAATAAAAAGAATGATTTTAAAAATTGGTTTGATATGTTAAATGGTGATTTTTATAATCTAGATAGCAAGGAAAAGAATGATGACTATTACTATATAGACAAATATATCAATCCATTAAAAAAATCTAAAAGAAAAATTGGAGGGTCCTTTGCCATTTTTGATTCTATATTCCCTACAGAAAATTTTGAAGATACTTCCGATACTTCCGATACTTCCGATACTTTAGATACTTCCGATACTTTAGATACTTCTAAAAATATTATATTAAATCATATTGACCGAGTTAAATATGGAGGTATTGGTAGTAAAGGAAGTATTGAAGAAGAAAGCGATAGTAGCGATAGTAGCGATAGCAAAAGGGATAGACATAGTATATATAGCGATAGTAATGATAATGAAAATATGTCTAGTATAAATAAATATCATAATTATTATAGAAATAAATATTCTTCAATTTTAGATAAATTAGAAGAAACTTCAGCATGTATAGAATATCTTGATAGCGAGGAATCAGATACTTGTTTAATAGCGATGAATAAAAATGAAATAGGACCACATCATACGCATATGGAAATACACCCGTCAACTATATTAAGTGTTGTGAGTGGTAATATTCCTATGAGCAATCATAATTCATCCGCGCGTAATGTATTTCATGCAGCACAATCTAAACAAGCGATTGGAATATATGCAACAAATTTTAATAAACGATTTGATACTATGAGTTATATTCTTCATTATCCTCAGAGAGCTATTATAAATACAAGAATTGCCCAATATACGTCGAGTGATTATATGGCGAATGGGTATAATACTATAGTCGCAATTATGACATATTCTGGTTTTAATCAAGAAGATAGTATTATGATTAATAAGGCAACAATAGACAGAGGGTTAAATTCGCTATCATATTATAAATCTATAACTGCAACTTCTAAAATTATTTCACAGAATGAAAGAGTTATATTTGGCAATCCCATTCTTATGCGAGATAAAGGTATAAAAATAAATGGCATTAAAAATAAAAACTATGAACATCTAGATGAAAATGGATTTATTAAAGAAGGAACTTATGTTCCCGAGGGACAGGAAGTTATAATTGTAGGTATGATAAATATTAGAGAAATTATCAAGGAATATAAAAATGGAGTATTTACAGATGTTAAGAAGGAAATTATACATACTGATGTATCAATATCAACAGATAATTCATTATTTGGTAAAGTTGATAAAGTTTACAAATCCGAAAAAATAGCAGGGAATGATTCGACAATTTGTAAAGTTCGCTTCTTAAAAATTAAAAAACCCGAATTTGGTGATAAACACTGTTCGAGGCACGGACAAAAAGGAGTGTTAGGTTTGATAATACCTGAAGAAAATATGCCATATACTAAAGATGGTATTCGTCCAGATATTATAATAAATCCGCATGCAATTCCTTCTCGAATGACAATTGGGCATTTAGTTGAGTGCATTTTTGCTAAATTATGCTGTATTGATGGTGTATTAGGAGACGCTAGCGTATTTATACCTATTGAAAAAGAAACAATATATAAAGGATTGAAAAATAATAATTTTAATAAATATGGTAATGAGATATTGTATAACGGATTTAATGGAACACAAATAGAGACTGAGATTTTTATTGGACCAACCTTTTATTTTAGATTAAAACATATGGTTGCCGAAAAAATAAACGCAAGAGGTGTAGGAAAAATTGTAGGATTAACAAGACAACCGACAGAAGGACGCCGGAAAGGTGGAGGATTAAGAATAGGAGAGATGGAGCGTGACACCGTTTTAAGTCATGGAATATCAAACTTTATTAAAGAGAGTATGATGGAAAGGTCAGATAAGTTCTGTTGGTGCATATGTAAAAGATGTGGAACATTAGTTTCTTATAATATTAAAGAAAATATTAACATATGCAGGAGTTGCAATAATGATGATGTCGCGGTTATACAAACACCATATGCTTTTAAATTATTTATTCAAGAATTAGAAACTATGGGAATACAACCAAGATTAAATACTGAATTTATAGATATGCCTATTGACCAATTAGAATTTACTAGAAGTTCTAATGCTGGTAATAATGATGATAACAAGGGAGATGATAGTGATATTAATATCGATAATGACAATAGTGACAATAGTGATGACAACGATATTGATTATAAATTCTTTAATTCGCAAATAGATAATTTTGCTACTAAAAATACAATAATAGATGAAAAAATTTGGACTGATACATATCATAAAAAATTTGATAAAATTAAAGGAGGTAATGTGAATGAAGATGCTGAAGAAGATGACGAAGAAGATGACGAAGAAGATGACAAAGAAGATGACGAAGAAGATGACGAAGAAGATGCTGAAGAAGATGACGAAGAAGATGACGAAGAAGATGACGAAGAAGATGCTGAAGAAGATGACGAAGAAGATGCTGAAGAAGATGACGAAGAAGATGACGAAGAAGATGACGAAATCACAAAGGATAATATAGATAATGATATTGTATATGAAGAAGATATGAATGATAAAGTTGAAGAATATGAAGATAATAATGATGTAATTGCCGGTGGTAATTTAAGAGATTATACAGAAGAAAAAACTGAAGATGTTTCAAATAATATTAAAGAGATACAGATTATTATGTAATCTCTTAATATATTATAAAATATACATAATAAATATATTATTTAAAATAAATATTATTATTAGAAAATAGATAAATTAATATTATGGATGGTATTGAATTTATAATATATACATTATTAACTTTGGTGTTGATTGCTTTTATAGGTGTTATTGGATATATTATATATGATAATTATACATATAAAAATAATTTAACATCTGATTTAAATACTAATTTTAAAGATATAAATAGTAACTTCTATTCAACTTCGAATGTTATAAATGAACTTAATAATGTACATACAACTAAAATAAATAATCTAAGTTCTAAAGTTAATAATAGTAGCAACGTATTTACAAATAATATATCAGATATAAATTACAAGATTGCAGGTAATAGCAACATATTTACAAATAATATATCAGATATAAATTATAAATTAGCAGGTAATAGCAACGTATTTACAAATAATATAGGGACATTTAGTAAAAACTTAAATAAATATTTAAGTTTTAATAATAATTTGAATACCGCGTATAATGATGCAAATAATAAAATATTTGAATATAGAACAACTGATGCAAATGGTTCAAAGTTAGATTTAATAACTAAAACAACCGCAACTGCCGGATTAAAAATAAATTCTGACGCAGACAAAGAATTAGAAATATGCAATTCAGTAGGTTCAAAATGTTTTAAAATTTTTAGCAACGATGAAGGTTTATATATCGGAGTAAATGCGATAAGTAGTAATATATATATAGGCGGAAATAAAACTAATGCACCTGTGCGTATAGAAAATGGCGCAGTTAATATAGGTGTTGATAGTTCTAATTATACAAGAGACACAGCAGTATCTATGAGAGAACTTATTAATCATACCTCTAATAAAATTATGGCAGATGTAAATGCTGTAAAAAATAAACAATAACTTATAATATTAAAAAATAGTTTAGTTTTAGTTTTTCTAAGTAGTAAAAGCAGTCTTCCGCATATACTTATTTTTATAATTATTATTATTATATAGAGAATATGAAAAATAAATCAGTCAGTTTAAATATAATATTTACATTATTATTTATAATATTGAGTGCTTTATTCCTAATATATATTTTTAGAAATAAAGAACATTTTGGTAGCGATTTTTATACTTGGAAATATGGACAAGATATAGGATGTAGAGGTGTTCTAAATACCAATATAGAATTACAAAACAATAGGTCTCCTTTTAATACTGAAAACTATAATAGATATAGTAAAATCGAATATAATAGAAATACTATTCAAAGCATTTCGCATCCATATACGTCTTATTGTGATATAATGAATTATAATGATTTATTAGCTCATAAATGCTTAAAAATATCTCCAAAAGATTTATCTACTAAAATGAATAGCATAAATATATCAAATATATTTGAAACTATATATATATATAACGAGAGCACGTTGTATAGTCATTTATTATCTAAAATACAAAAATATAAAAATTCTCTTCAAAGTAAAATAAAAGGACCTGTATATATTTGTATATCTCAAGCGCCTTATTTAAAATATAGTTCAGATTTAAATGATGAAACAAATACACCATTCGCTAAAGATTTAGATGCTAGAATTGATATATTAAATAATAAAAATCCATATTATTCAGAATTAATTAATAATAAAGGAGTGCAAACTTTCAAAACAGAAGCAAATGATGGAGAGGACACCTCTACTGTTATATCTTCATTATATGCACAAATATTAATAATATTCCCATTATACAATGAAAACAAAACGGAAAAAGGTGGTAATAGCGAAGATATTATAAATACCTTTTTAAAAACAACTATGACAACATATTATACCCATAATGATTTATGTTTTATAAAATGTAATAAATCGTCAACTATTAATTGCGGTTGCTTAAATATGAATTCTAGTAGTGATACTACTTCTATAAATACATATTACAATTTAGATTCTGGTAATGTAGGTAATAATGAAAAAGATTTTCCAAGATATAATTCAAAATGTATTGACCATACAAATAATAATACACCGCAACCCTTTAGTATGATGTATTTTGTAAATCCATACGCAGATAATTACGAAGATATCATAGAAGACCCATTACCCCAGACAATATCAACTATATCAAATGATATCGAAGAAACCGGCGAAGATATCTATGCAAATAACTATGAGGATTACTATGGCACTAGGACATTATAAAAATTATTATTATTATGTGAATAGTTTATTAACATCATTTGCTTTTAGGTTTGTCATCATCATCTTCATCTACAAATTTGTATTTTTTTATCCCTATTTCAATAGGAAGCATTTTATATTCTTCTACTTTTTCCCAAAAAATATTAATTTTCGGAATAATAGTTTCCCATACATCTGAATTAAAAATTACACGCTGGATTATCATATCATCTAATCTCCAATACGTATACTTGCTAAACTTTAATAATCTCTTTTCATCATCATCTGTATCATGATAATTGCGATTATTTACCATTTCTTCAATACATTCTTCGGGTGTCTTATTAGGACTGCTATAATAATATACATACTCGCCTTTTGAATTATAAAACTCTGCTATAATACCATGATTAATTGTTTTATCTCCTAGTTCTAAATAATCATTATCGTTTTCTAATGATTTAAAAATACATTCAATATAATCACATTCTTTGAGTTTGCAAACTGCCAACTGTCCCTGAATTTGCATCCTATATTTATCAGGTATTACTCCATCTATAATTTTTCGCGAATAAGGGCATTTAATTTCAAGCATTATCCCAAATTCATTAATACCATCTGGCGAAGCACCAAAATGTTTATTATCTACGTCGCATATCAACCCAAAATCATGGATATTAATATTATTCATTTTTTCCGAATAGCATCGCGTAGCCATCGGTTCAAACATAGTTCCCCACTTTAGAGCAGGTATAGCATTATAATTTATATTATCAACAACTATATTTGCTTTTTTCTTTGCTAATTTAATGCTAATATTACCTCCCTTAATAGCATCGTAAAGGTCGCTCGCGGTTAGACGTGACTTTCTCGCTTCAAACCATTCATTAGACCGTTGCTTCATAAGTGGTAATTTAAGTAAAATATTTAATTCTTCTCTGTATTTTTTAATTGTTATCAATCGTTTCTTAATTATATCATAAGTATATAATTTATTATTTTCTATTATTCCATCATATATCTTTTTGGATACCTCATCGATATCAAAATCTTGCACACCTATAATGTGTTTTAAAAGACATATGTCTATGTTTTTATTAACATCTGTCAACGACATATATGTATTATAAGTATTATAATACAATTTATATTTATATACTTTCTTATTACGGTGGTGTGGTATTAGATAACTCTTCTTCACATTTTTTTTTATATGCTTTTGAATTTTTAAGTTTTTTGTCAAATGTGGCATTTATTTGCCTAATCAACTTCTTACTATTGAAGTCTAACTCAGAAGGATCAGTAGTCATTTTTTTGTGTTTAGTCTTAGATTTTACCTTTTCTTCATATATCATAAGAATCTCTTCCGTCTTTTTAGCAATCAATCCATCAAATATATAAGTATCCATTATAATTATTTGTTCAAAGTTATATATTACTATAAATCATTTTTTTATATATTTGATTATTTTATTGAGTTCAGCAATTTCTGTGTTCCTTACAATTATTATCGCATCTAATCTTTCAAGTTCACCTTTCTTTTTCTCAAGAGTATCTTTAAGAATTTTGAAATAACTATTAATAATCCTATCTTCTGTTTCTTTTTTTATTTTTTCATTATTAATTATATCGAATCTTTCGAATTCTACTTTATTTTCATTAACCCCTTTATTTTTAAACGATTGAATTACGATAAAAATTTGCTACAGATGTTTTGTTTAAATTCTGAAAACTACCCTTATTAAATAAACGCTTAAATAATCCAACATCTGACGAAGTAGTTTTTTTTACAAATATGTAATTATATGGCATATCTAGACAAAGTGTAGAAGAACCTTCTAGTTCAAATTTCTGAAAAAACTTACACCCATCTATATCTATATGTACACATGAAATAAGAAGAATACCTGGTATAGATTCATTAGATGCACAAAATAGATAATTTGCCATTTTGTGTTGTAATATATTTTCATATACAACCATAAATCATTTTTTTTATTTTGAAGAAAAATATTAGGGATATCTTCTCATTATTTATTAAGTCGCGACTACATCTTTGATATTTAATTGATTATTAAAGATATCTATATATTGATATGATGTATTGCCAAATGACCTAGATATACCTGTATCTGTATACCATATAAAATCATTTATTAATTTAACTCTTTCTACAACTGTATGACCTACAAACATATAAATACACCCAAGTTGTTCTTTTAATGTTATTAAATCTTCAGCATTATTTAAATCTCTCGTCCATAGCATACCATCCATATCAAGAATTATATTTTCAAAAATTTCTTTATCTTCAATTAAGATTGCATTATTTTTTATAAAGTTCTTCCATATTGTATTTATATATGATATGTCCTTTTTATATTTTGTAAGTATTTTTAAATGTTCGAGTGTTAAACCAGCGTGACAAAATAATAATTTGCCTATTTTTACAACTAGAGGTCTTTGTGATAATATTGCAGATAATGTTCCACCAGGTTTAAATAATTCTTGTCTCTTATAATTATTATTTAGACTGTTTTGAGATACATATGAAAAATTTCCTATTATATTCATTAATTCGTGATTACCTATTAAAGATATTACACGACCGCCTTTAGATAATGCTATTTTATTAAGTAAATCAGTAAAATATATCATCTCAACATCTGGCAACATTTCCCATTCTTCAAGAGAAGGGTCTCTGTTTATACTATCTATCTGGTCACCCATTTGAACAACTATCGTATTTTTAGGTTCTGCAGTCCATTCAATATTTTTATTAATAATTTTTGCATCTATTAATATATCTTTAAATCGCCTAATATCGCCATGAACATCTCCTATTATAACTATTCTATTACTATGTTCATATTCAAATATAATATCCTCACTAATCATAATAGCATAATATATAAAATAATAGTGGATATTATCTTATATATTATTTTATATGTTAGATAATATATAAAAATTACATTATAAATATAAATAAATATGATAAGATTGAATATATATGTTATTTATAGCGAAGAATTAGAGAATAGGCAGGGGACAATTAACTCCTCTATTAATTTAATTAAAAATATATGCGAAGAAAAAAACATGGAAGTTAAAATTAATATTATTTCTGAACCAAGCAAAGAATATGTTAATAAAAATATTAGTTCTTTTAATTCTCGCGTCAATTATGATAAATTTTCAGAAGATACTATATACAACGAACTAATAAATCCATTAAATATTAATCAAATTTCAAACTTTGAAAAACATAGATACATATATAAATATATTTTAGATAATTTTAAGAGCGCTGATGTTAATGATATACATTTAATTATGGAAGATGATATTATTATATTGAATGATTATATAAATAATATAAAAGAACTGATTGATGATTTGAAAACATTAGATAGTAATATTAATGATATAAATAAATGGGATATTCTATTTACATGTTTAAATATTTCAAATAATCCATCAAAATATATAAATATAAATGAATTATATAATATTATCATATCTAAATCATGCTATATTATTCAAAATAGAGATTTATGCGAGGTATTGTATAATAATACAAACGTATTTAAATTAAATTTAAAATTAACATTATCTAAATTAATAAAGGACAAAAATTATAAAGCGTTATCATATAATAAAATTACATTTATAGAAGGGTCTAAATTGGGTTTATATCCAACCTCTGTAAATTATAATAATTATTTATATTTAAACAATAATTATGTTATGTTAAAGAAATTATCTGAAAAAGCAAATCTAACAGATGATGATATTAAAAATGCTGAAAAAATATATAATGATTCATTAAATATTCAGTCTGTTGATATTCAAAATATCATGGGTGTAATATATTATAATTACAAGGATTATAAAAAAGCAAGGGAATATATGTGTCTTAGTTTAAATAATTTAAAAAAATGCAAAGGATATTTTATTCATAAAAATAATGAAATTTTAAGTAATACTATAAACATATACAAATATGACCAAGATTTACTTGAAGAATGTAAAAAAACTAAATCTAAATATTCGTAAAAAATCTCCAAATATTTATGCAGGTATTTTTGCAGTAAGGTCATCTATTCGTGTATTTAATTGGCCTACTACGTTAATTATATTATCAAATTTTGCTAGAAGAACCATTAGTTCGTCCTTAGTAGCAAGGGGTACTAGTTCATCCTTAGTAGCAAGGGGTACTAGTTCATCCTTAGTAGCAAGGGGTACTAGTTCATCCTTAGTAGCAAGGGGTACTAGTTCA
>Ga0208966_1000013_pt1 | contig 73484 bp, 80 predicted proteins | sample GreLakmeHU45MSRF_FD_187701 | JGI IMG/M metagenome (GOLD analysis project Ga0208966, IMG submission 187701) | Freshwater lentic microbial communities from great Laurentian Lakes, MI, USA - Great Lakes metaG HU45MSRF (SPAdes) | ecosystem: Environmental > Aquatic > Freshwater > Lake | place: Great...
TCATTTGTCCATCCCTCAAAGATTCTTTCATGAAGACACTCATGATCAAGAGCTCGTGATGTGATATCAATATCTCACGCATATGATAAAGCAAGCCAAGCCAGTCAATGCTTATAACGCGCACCCAAGTCATTTACGTATGCGCGCTCCTTCTAGGATCCGTGTACATAGTACAAGAGTCCCCAAAGCAAGACGCCCGGACAACCTTACTATTAGTGACCTTGTCTTTTGTCATTTCTCTTGTAATTGCTAAGCAATCCATGTTCACGGCACTCGTAATAGTTCTCATTGGCGCGATGCTATCCATCACCGACGCAATAGCAGCGCGCGCTAATGTGGTTCACTACTCCCAAGGTGATACTAGCAATGGCCTTCACGGTCTCCCGTCATGGCACCCTGTCCTATCCGCCCAAAAGGTCCTTGTAACGTGGTTCCTCTTGTACTTTGTGACCCATACAATCGCCGATGAAAACGACTTCTAACGCCCGTTCGCCATTTTGCCCTCTTTGGGCTTAAAGGGTGCGTTTGTTTCGTTATTTATATTGAGCGTGTATGATGTATACAAGCTACATGCGGGGCACTCAAATATTCCTCTGTTCCTTTTTTGGCATTAATGAACGGCATTTTGTGCGGTTCTTGACGGTCCCGGATATTGCGTCCTACAAGGAGGCATTGGCGAGCGCTTACCCCGATGATCCTTCGCTCACCCATTCACCGCCCCCGGCTGCGCAAACTGCTGCGTGGTTCAACGTGCGTGTAGAGGAGTCTTTTTACAAAAAGATTGATGCTCTTATGATCGATCTTGGATCTTCATGTAATTCATGTAAGCAAGTTGAGGACGCAGAGCATATTTACGAATTTAGCGGTGATGAAAAGATCATACTCAAGGCCGTGAAGGATTTTGTGGGAAAAGAGTTTGATGAAAGTAACGGTGACAACGGGGACGGTGGTGGTGATGGAGACGAATTGATTACAAGCCTCAAGACACACACTTACAAACACCTATGTACCTTGAAACCGTGCGATGAAAAAACCTCAAACGCGGAGTACCCTCCGAAATACACCCCATTCATACTATCAACATCTTTTGAACTGGAATGTAAACAACAAGGGTACGTGGAGGATCCATGGAATGATACGTATCCTATCGTGTGGTCAATGGACGCAATCAAAGATCTTATTGTCTTGATGCGAAATATGGGAATTTCTCAAGGCACAACTAACTCGCATACCCAAGCCCAAGCCGAAGCCGAAGCCCAAGCGAGCAAATCGAAATTTTGGATTGTTGATGATGTATTCAATGTTCGAAGTCAAACACCGAGCGCAACCGTTAATAACTCAGACATGTCTCTTCTTATGGATTTACTTGGTAACATTTCATCCGCACTAAATGCGGATTCGTCTCCTTACTATAACGCGTCGTTGAAATTAGACGATTTCTTTATGCCCCTGATAAATGAGTCTTCTATGAATTCAACAACCGTTCCTATGGGAGTCGATAACATCGGCAAACAAAACCTATTTGGTTATCTTGGTATTTATCAAGACATATGCACTCAAGCCACCTCGTTTCACTCTCTACCACCCGCTCTCTCACCATGGACTCTTCCTCCTCAAGCCACGCTTGACAAACAATCAAAAACGCCGACCTCAGCTCCGGCCTCTGCTCCCCCTTCAACCATATCCGCGGCGGCCCACACATCCAACTCCGGCCCTCAAGTTGTCACATTTGCGAACGTTTTAACAAAGCGCGTTTGGTGTATATGTGCTTTATCAAAAATTCAAGCAGACACGATCTTGCTTTTGCCCGAAGTCAAGTCACTTGTTTCAATTTCAGTTTCATCATACGAGTATGGTACACGCTTGATTGATCACTTCAAAGAACAGCAAGAGACGATCAACACCAAAAGCCTAAAACCAAATCATATTATCAAGCTCTTGGAAGTTTTCCAAAGCTTCACCTGCGCATCCGAAAGCGAACCCCAAATGCTTGAGGCGGTGCCCGCGTCCACGCTCACGCCCACGCATGATCCCGCATCCTTAGAAAAACCGGAAAACTTCATTGCTCCTCCAACGGTGCGGAGCGTGATTGAGTTTCTCGTAAAAACTAAAAAACTTGTCCCAACAACAACTTGGACACCATCATCTATCATAACTGATTTATTACTATCCTTCATTGAAGCACTTGGTAAGAAGAACTCCCAAATATTTGGACACTTAACATGCCAGCGTAATCAGCTATCAATTATCTTGAGCGACATTGTTCCGAAAAAACGGTTCGTTGCCGGACAAATGTTTCAAGTTCAACCGTGTACACCATTAGTGATGTCGGAAACGGTTAGAGATCTAGAGCAAAAATACCTCATGAATTTTAAAAAAGTAGGTCGCGGATCGGATTATCTTTTACCATTAGAGCAAGTTAGCAAATACTTCATGCCGGGACACTCATTTGTCGTAAGCAGTAACGGTTAAAAAGGATTACACAAATTACATTTTACATATTACACATGACATGACTCGGCCTCACCAAGCTGATTATTGCCAATGAAGTCAATAATGTTATCAAGAGTAAGCCATAGCTTGTTCATATGAACCGTGAAGAGCTGCGCAAAGATCACCTCATGACAATGCATGCTTGAAAGCTCTTGTAGCTTCGCCATAGAACGGTTTTCCATCTTACATGCCTCTTCGATGCTCGAGGCTGATTGGAAGAGGTAGATGTGAATGTCGTCTTCCATGTAGTCATCGTCCGCGTCGTCCTCCTCGTTGCTTACGACATAGTTCGAAAAGAACGCTTTGATCAAGGCTATAGCACACGGCCTGCCACGGGAAATTAAAGCCTTTCGGAAGTCTCCTTCGCATTTTACGGACCCGTCGTTGATAGTGCGCGTTACGTTCCGGGACTTTATAGAAAAGTGATGAGTTGAGTCCTTCATGTTACGTAAAATCAAGAGGTCAGCACTCTCCAATACGATCATGACTCCCATCATCTCCATATCCGTTTTCTTTTTCGTAATAATGCTCTCAATCTCCTTTGGTAGATAGAAGCCGTTGGCAGACATGACGTAAAGTTGAGTAAGTTGAGTAAGTTGAGATTGATTATGGCAAACAATGGACTTTGTGCGCTCGTCACATCATCATTATTTTGCAGTTGGGCTAGGCACCTTTACGTTTACGTCTACGTCTACGTCTTAGGTATAAACACATCCATTCTTTTTGTTATAATATGGAAAGCTTCAATATTGATAAGATTCAGTATTTGTCTGACCTTCATCTTGAGTACAATATAGAACCAACAGCAAGCGTAAAATCAGCAAACGTAGTTGCTTTGCTCGGAGATATAGGAGATCCTATGACAGAGGTGTATTCTACATACATCCGTAAAATGGCATGTATGTACGATATCGTATTTCTGATTCTAGGTAACCACGAGTATTTCGGGCACTCGATCATAGAAATCGAGACGCATATGGAGAAGGTGATGAGCACCCTCCCCAAAAATGTGATCTATCTCCAAAACAAACTCATTGAGTTTGAGAATGTTTGTGTTTGGGGTAGCACCTTATGGACCAAACTAAGTCCTACAATACGGCATCTGATGAGTGATTATAAATACATCAAGGGTTTTGACCTTGAAGATGCCCACATCCTTCACGAACAAGCCACACAAAGTCTCAAAAGAGCCATCTTAGAAGCAAAAGTACGTAAAAAGAAACTCATTGTCCTCACACACCATGCGCCACTTGACTTGATGAACGGCCCGTATCTTAACGAGGAAAAGGCATCTGCTTACGCCACGGATCTGTCAAGATACTTTGAAGACCCCGTCATAGGATGGTTGTGTGGTCACACGCACCAAAACATACGCTTGCTCCAAAATGGGATTCCATGTATGGCCAACTGCCATGGCTATCCTGATGAGATTTTACGGCCACCATTCGACCCCAAAGCAACCTATTCTTGCGTGAATATTGATAACAAAAATGAATAAAATCTATAACCTATATGTTCCCCTATTTGGCTTATTTTTGTTTTAGCAATTTCGATATTTACTATACGTACTCCGGTAGCACTACATCCTCCACTTCCTCGTCAAGAGATTCATCGCCCGTGTATAGCCACATGTCATTGACATACTTGAGATCACGCTTGAAGAAGCTGAGATGACCTGTCTTTGGGCAACAGTTCTTCTTTGTCCACACATCCACAAGGAAGCGTAGTTTTGCAGCAACTGCCGGAGCACCCGCATCGCTACATGCTTGATCAAGAATGCGGTTTGCGATTTCCTCTGATAGGCCAGCCTTGTATCCATAGAAGCTTAGGCGAAGGCGTGGCCAAATTGGCTTGTTCGCATTTGAAGGCGCAAGCACAGTAGGCACAACCGGTGGCACAGGGTTTGTTTGCTTCATTGCACTCTCGAAGCATGCAGGGATCACGAGGAGATTGTCAAGATCGTTTTGAATGTAGAGTTTGTACCCCGTGAGGTCTGGCTCCGTTGCGATCATAAGAAACCGCAGACAAGCAATCACATGCATGGTACCGTATATATTTTGGTACAAGTTGATGACATCGCTATGAAGAGTAGCCTTATCCGGACCGCCAAAAACAGGATTGGCAAACTTCACGGTATTGATGTAGGCCGTCATTTGATTAATAGCAGAGTTCATTGAGGTACCATTGATCACCATGTCCGCCGTGAGTGGCGGAAGAAGGGACGAAGGTCGCTTCGTAACAGTAAGAACTACATCCATATCGAACTCCTTGCAATCATAGACCTTGTTCAGGATTAGGCTTTGAAGCTCGAGCCAATTGTTCGAGCTGAACTTATGGACCGAGGTGGTAGAAGGCATGGCCATTTTTACGCTTGAGAACGGGAGAACGACTTTGCTCGAAGGCGGTGGTAGAAGGAAGGCACTGACTGGTATTCTGTCTTGACTTATCTATCATTTTTTGCCCTAAGTCATTTTTTCAATTTAAATTGAATTCAAACACTAAATTGCTCCCAAAAAGAGTTAAAGTAACGGTCACATTACTATGAAATGCAGCTATTGAAATCAGGAAACGGATTATTCCGGATCATGCAAGCCATGCCAAAAATCAAGCACAAGCACAAGCGCCTTCACGTTCGTTTGTACGCAAATGGCGGAGGCATAGCCTCGCCTCCACCGGCAGAAAACCCGGACGATGAACCCTCTCCTTACAATGACCCAATCTTGCGAAAGTATTATCGCATTGAACCAGGGGCAATTTCATACAAGCGCAACGCACTTGACACTCTTTTCTACAAGTCTGACATTCCGTTGTCTGGTCAAGAGCTTCAATTCATTTGTAAATCAAAAAAACTAGACTTGCGTTGTGGCAATGACATTGTACTCCTCCGAATCAATAAAGATGAATGGGATGCGACGGGAATGATGTGGGATTCTCTTGCAGAGCTTTTAACTGATTGGGCAGCAGAGGTTCTCGTGCGCGAAGGCATCCCGCCAATCGTAAATAATCCAATCCTATTTGACGAACATGGGTACGTGGAACTACCTTTGAAAGTCCGGCGGGCAAACATTGACGAGAGTGATGATGAAGACGGTGATGGAGGCACAATTATTGATTGGATTGATCACGCATGAAGGCACGGCTCATCGATCATTTTTATCGCATCCTAGAATAGAAATAAAAGATGTCAGGAAACCCCAACTTCCTAAAGCGCATGAGGCAGTCGAGCTCGATGTCTGATGTGGATAGCGTTGAAAAGCCAAACAATGCTTCACCTTCTAGCACTTTACAAATGGATACACTAATGAATCAATTCGCTACACAAACCATCAATGACCGCGGAAAGAAGACGTCTGCCCCCATTCGTAAACGCCGTACAGTGTCCATGGACATTATCCGAGAGCCCAACGCCCGTCAAATGAACCTCCAAATGCAAAAAGAAGAAGAAGCTCGTCTTGTAGCTGAGGCACGCGAGCGCGCGGCCATTAAAAAGGCCGAAAAGGAGCTCCGCAAACTCCAACGAACAGTTGAACGCATGGAGACAGGAGATTCCAACATGACCGCGACCGCGTCTGCGTCCGCCCCAACCGCACCGCGTAGAAAGCTAGTCGCTAAGCGAACCAAGGCGCTACCAAAAATAGATGAAGATGGGAATGTTAGCATGACTGTGACTCGTGAACCTACAAAACCTCGTACTGCTCGTATGAAGGTCGAATACGTTCCAAGTGCTAGAATGCAAGAGCGACAAGCCATCCTTGATGCAGCCAAGGCCGAAAAGCAACAGAAGGACGAAGAGGAGGCGCGCATAGCAAAAGAAAAGAGCATGAAGCGTTCTCAAGCCATAACTTTCGCGAAAGATGAGAAACGTTATGTTCAATCCGGAGTGAAGGATCTAGACGATCTATTCAAAAGCATGAACATGGACATGAGTGGTGGCAAGCCAAAGCGCGCCCCCAAAAACAAAAAGTAAAAACAAAAATGGTTTAAGATTATCCCTTTTGTACATTGTACGCAGACGTGGGTGAGTGGTTTAAGCCGATGCCTTGCTAAGGCATTTCCCTATGGGAGCGCAGGTTCGAACCCTGCCGTTTGCGCACCCCCCGCCTTCATCGTCTAGTGGTAAGACACCAGTCTTGTAAACTGGTAACCGGAGTCCGATTCTCCGTGAAGGCATCCCCGCATCTCTTCTAATTTTTTAAACTAGCCACCACGAAGGCGCAACACCAAGTGTAGCGTACTTTCCTTTTGGATATTGTAGTCCGCAAGCGTGCGCCCATCTTCCAACTGCTTGCCAGCAAAGATAAGGCGTTGTTGGTCAGGCGGAATACCTTCCTTGTCTTGGATCTTAGCCTTTACGTTTTCAATGGTGTCCGACGACTCCACCTCCAACGTGATGGTCTTGCCTGTGAGTGTCTTTACAAATACTTGCATCTTGCCCTTGTCTTGACTCGCCTTTCTAACTTCTTATGGGACTAATTTTTTAAGTAAGCGTTTAGTAAAAACGTTCAATCTATGCTACCACATGGGACATTTGATGCGACTACAAGCATAGCTTTTCTATACCTTTGGATGTTCTTTGCTTACTTCACCGTCCTTAACAGCTGTGATTTCCAACGACTTGCTCAAAGCAATGTCTACATTCAACATTTGATGGCTTTTACGGCATTCTTCTTTCTCATCACCGTCGTAGACACAAATAACAAGGCCTCCCTTGGGATGACGTGGTTGAAAACGCTCGTCGTGTACATTTTGTTCGTGATGACCACCAAGGCCAAGTTGCCGGCAATATTAGCAATCGTCCTACTTCTCATTATCGATCTATCCCTCAAAACACATATCCAATACATACAAAAAAACAACCCTGACCAACAGCACGAGCAGTCCCCACCTAGTTACGAAAAGTACAGAACCTACGCACAATACATGCTCTATGCCGTGATTGTGCTTGGCTTCCTACATTACGCATTGTATCAAGAGAAATCCTATGGCAACAACTTTTCGCTTTCTACTTTCCTTTTTGGGACGGGCAAGTGCCACAAATAAAATCCTTGATCATTAGTAATAATGTCATCCCCCACAAAAGAGAATTTGCGCAACATTCACGACATTCTTCATCAAGTCATTATAAAAGACACTTCTAACGGGAAACCCAAGACGGATTTTATCCAAGCTATAATGGCCTTGCAAACTTCCGTGAAAGGTATCGAATCGCCAAGTGTGCGGACGGACATGGCAAAGCGCGTCTTTGAGCCGAAAATGAAGGCCATATTGCTGGCGTTCAAGGAAGAGATTCAAGATTGCCTTGAGAAATATGAGGCCGTACAAATGATTTTCTCAAAATACGAGATTGACATGGAAGAAGAAGGACTTGACAGCCATTTTTTGCTCGATTTTATTGAACATTTGGAAGATCCCATCTCCCGCCTATCCGGGCACGGAGAGCTCGTTAATGAACTTCTATTCAAATTTAAATCCATATTTGATGAACAAACAATGAACACATACAAACAACGCTTCAATATTGAAATGATCACCGGGCATGTCCTCGAAGCGTACCGCATATTCTATAATTCCTTGCTTTCGATTTCGGCCACTTTTGATCCCAAAGACATCCGTTTACATCTTGAACAAGCTTTGGGAGCATTCACACAACTAGGGGGCAAGCGCAAGAGCACGAAAAAGAAGTGAAAAACAACAGGTCACATTTCTTTATTTTTACAACTTCATGTTGTCTTCACGGCGACCCACGAAGTAGTCGGATATTTGCGCTTCGAGACGTAACCCCGTAAGAGATAGTTGTACAAGTCCATTTTTTGTCCTATAGATATCAACATTTGGATCGTACTTTCCGTTTGTCAAGATGTCCCAGCGCTCGCGATACCTTCGGTCCTCCATACGCCCATGCCAATAATGTAGAATTGTACCCGGTACGTAGCCTAACTTCAAAGGTTTCACACGCCCCTCAAAATCTCGGAGATGCTGAGAATATCCCGCGTGAATGTTTCCTGGATGGCTAGAATCGACTTTTTGGATGAGGGCAAGGGCCATGTGATGGTCACCCGACCCTAGGATTCCCCAATCGATGAGACCACCCATCGTTTCATATGCGCGCCGGCTACATGCCCATGCGTATCCTGGATGCCAGAACCCGTACTTGTACGTTTTTGTGTATGGCTTCCCACTCCGCAAATACATGAAACCAAACGACTTGTCTGTTTTTATAGCTTCCCCGTGCGGACCTAGGCCAACACACGTTTGAAACAATTGGACCACGTCGTAGACCTTCAAGGCCGTTTGTGTTTCGCGCACCCAATCCTTGTTTGTAAACTCAAGATCGGCATCTATCCAAGCTACATTTTCCCAGTCACTAGGCATGTGACGAATGCCAATGTTTATTAAGCTCTCCTTGATCCAAATACGGTGTTGTGTCTCTACGCTCACGTACAAAAAAATGCCATCAAGAGCGTCTTTAGGTAATTGACAAGAATCGCCCACTTCCATGGCCTCAACAACCACGACGCGAATATGAGGCCGGTCCGCCATGTGTTTCAAGAAATTAACAAATAGTTCCTTGCGCCTTCCGAACTTACAGTAATTGAAATAAGGCAACACGATGTATAAAGGTACGACTTTGGAGGCCCCTAACCCCATGTATTTTGGTGTGGTCGGGGTTGTGTCAAACGTGTCATCGTAAATGCCAATGTCAAGAGACGCACGCACCCGTCCTCTTGCGCACGCGCCCCCTTTACCCTCCCCCGTTGTCGTGCTTATCCTTTTATTTTTCTTCACACAATCCAAAAAACTCGAGAGTGCGGAACCACCTCGCATTTACCGTGGCCCACGTGTTTAGTTTCACATAGGATCTTTTTTACAATAAAATGTATCTATCAACATTGCATAGTTTTCCGCTTCGCGCCCTGATTTTCTCAGACCTTGATCCCAGTGGATCTTGTTACGAACATGGTATACTTTTGATAATCTAATGGTTTCAATAACTGCCGGAAATGAGTGATGTGCTTCTATGTCAAATCGACCCGCAGGAACGATGGGGACTCGCTCCTCGGCCAAAAGACGCCCGAAGGCAACATCATCAAACGTATGCCTCTTGTTTGGATAATCAAAGTTGTTGGCCCACAAATGCGCAACGTCACGAGACATTACCATGCCACAACCACTTGGGAACGGAGTTCTTCCATTCGCATCTCCTATAACAGCACTTATGAGTCCATGCCGGGGCTTTTCAGCAAGATCACTAATTAGGTTGTCCCATATCCAAAACGACGAGAGATTCGTCCGGACAACGTAATCTACGCCGGCGTAAGCCGGCAGAGACAACAGTATTTTCATGGCGAGTGATGTCTTATCATAGATTTCGGGAATGTAACCGTCCTTGCCCTTCAAAAACAGTGTGTTCGTCAATGCATCCGTAACATAGTCCTCTTCCCCACACGCTTCTTTGTCAAAACGGATAAAGTACGACATCACATCAGGATGAGCGTTCATATACCGCCCCCATTGTGTCATAAGCAAAACATAATATGGCTCATCAATGCTTGCAATTATTAAGTTCAAGATCTTCATGCTTATTAGGCATCATCGCAAGTACTTTAAACGAGAAAGCAGTAAAAAATGAAATCAAATCATCACATAAAGGTGCACTTGGATACCGTGGACTATGGACTCTGTGGTGGATGTCACACACTTAGTATGGAAGCTTGTGGACTCTTTGCTATACATGCCTCCCGGGGAACTGGCCAAATCGTTTCCATTAAAAAGCAACGAAACATTTGCATTTCAAGTACACGAATGCGTCCTTGATGGACCACAATTTGATGCTTACAAAGTTCTTTCTGCTCCGCACATGTATTTCTATTTTGATGATTTCATTTCTCTACTAGAATGGCTTTGCTTACAAACCACGCCTCAATTCCAAGACCTCGTCGAACGGGCAGCTATCCATTACGTCAACATCAAAGCGACGCTCGAGATAAAAAAAGAATTGGAGGAAGAGGATATGTTTGCGGACTTCTCATCCCTCCATGTTAAATAGGGGTAGCGCCTCAAGCACTTTCTTGTTAATATTCAGATAGTAGCTTTGTGGGCGATACATGTGGTAATCCGTGTACTCTCCGTTTTGTAACTCGTTTCTCATCTGGTCCGAAACATCTGAAAATGTGTTTCGATCAAGGCGACGGAACATCAAGTCTGCATCCTTTAGGATCTTAAAATGACTTTTTGTTTTTGGCCATGAAAGCACCGACTTACAAAGCTTCATTTGATCGTAATGCCAACCTTCTTTCCCCGGTTGCCCACTATACAATCCGACCTCCTCGTACATGGCTTTTAGGGAGTCAAAGAGCTCTTGCCAAGAACCAGCGGGAAAAAGCTCCCGCCAAGTTGAACTCAATGCAACATTATAGCACATTGGAACTTCATGGTTGGTATAGGGGTCAAATACGTCACGGTATTGAATAAATAGGTCGTCTCGGAGTGGTGCAATTGAATCTACGTAATACGCTCGTGAACACGGGATCATATCCATGTCTGTGATCAAAACACCCGTATTTGCTTCATCGGGATAGAGAATGCCATGGAGACCCGGGTAAAGAAGGCGAATACATTGTGCAGCAAATGCGCTGTGTACTCCTTGAAGCGACTCATGGGCGTTTATCAAAACACAATTTTCTCTATATGCCATCAGGTGCTTGGGTAGTTCACCGTCCGAGATAACGAGAATGACAACACGAACACCGGGGCATACTCGCGCCCAAGCATCCACAAACATAGGAATAAAGTCAATGTATAGGCTATTTGTATTGGTCGCTGTAATAACGGTTCCTAGCTTCATTTCCTCCACTTTCTCAATACATCAACCTTTTATATTTACGCCTAAGTAAAAAATGACTTAGAACATCTTTTGTCATCTCAATATGCCACGTGTCACTTGCCACTTGCCTTGCCAATGGAGTATAAGATTGAGTCCGTAGAGGCAATTCACGAGAAGTTCGCAGCACACATCAATAATGCCCAATTTAAGCCCGTGATTCATGAAGCAGACATCGAGCATTATACGCCACTCCTTCATGATATCATCAATGCCAGCAACGAGCGCGTCCTTGCCCTCAAACCAAAGGGTATGAAGAACTCCTTCTTCCTCAAGATTGGGCGAACGCTCTTTGAACGTGGGGACTTGTCCCATCACGAGCTCCGCGATCTTGAGGAACGACTACGCGTGCAACGTGGTAAGAGCCATTCGGGCGTCCTCGTGATCACAATATTTACGAGCCCACACCCATCATATACGAATGATGCCGGTGAAACCGTCACACAAACGTTCTCTTGCAAATGGAACTGCTATTACTGCCCTCATCAACCGGGGCAACCCCGTAGCTACCTTGAGGGAGAACCAGGAGTCCTTCGCGCAAATAAGTACAAATTCAACTGTCAGCAACAAATGTGGGGGCGCATGGAGGACTTGTTCGACGCAGGTCATCCCGTGGATAAGCTCGAAGTTCTCGTTCTTGGGGGCACATGGGAGTCCTATCCTGAGCAGTATCGCAATGAGTTCGTACGAGACATGTATTATGCAGCAAACACCTTCTGTGTCCCGCCGAACCTCCGTAGACCCGCAAACTCGCTTGATCACGAGCGCATTGAGAACAAGGGGGCTATTTGTAAGGTCATTGGTCTTACACTTGAGACCCGCCCTGACACTATTAACCCGGCTATGCTGACAACTTTGCGCAATTATGGATGCACACGTGTTCAAATTGGTATCCAACATTTGGACGATGCCATCCTCAAGAAGGTGAACCGGAAGTGTACATACGCACAAACAGTGAACGCAATACAGCTTCTCAAGGATTGGGGCTACAAGATTGATGCTCATTATATGCCCAACCTTCCGGGGGCAACACCCGCCATGGATAGGCAGATGCTCGTAAACGACCTTCTTGGGCGAACGGACGTACACAAGACTACCACACCCTCATCCCTCTTCGTCGGCATCGGGGACGTTTGGGAGCGCACGGAGGTCAGCAACCCCGATATTCAAGTTGATCAATGGAAAGTTTACCCGTGTGAGACCACGCCGTACACTGTCATTGAAAAATGGCACAAAGACGGCAAGTATATGCCGTACACTGAGGAGGAACTCACCCCCATCTTGCTTGACATGAAGGCCTCCATATTCCCATGGATCCGCTTGAACCGGATCATTCGTGACATCCCATCGGACTACATCATTGCCTCGGGAGATCGACCGAACCTTCGCCAAGACTTACAAGTACTTCTCAAACGTCGCGGTGAGCGGTGTCGATGTATCCGCTGTCGCGAGGTAAAGCTTCAACACTATGATCCAGCGCTCGCTCACATTGTGGTGCGAGAGTACGAGGCGTCCAATGGTACGGAGTATTTCATCTCATCCGAGCACAAAGACACAACCAAAGAAACACTATATGGCTTCGTACGGCTCCGCATTCCATCAACCAGCACCACGTCTCCACATCCCGCCATTCAGAATCACGCATGGATCCGCGAGCTCCATGTGTATGGCAAGCTACAAAAGACCACCCCATCAGTGGAAGAAGAGACAGCCGACAATCGTACGCGGGCGCATACGCAACACATCGGTCTTGGCAAGCAACTACTTTCGTTGGCAGAGGATCTTTCAGCCCGGCTTCAGCGGACACAAATCCTTGTGATTGCAGGCGAAGGCACAAAAGGCTATTATGAGAAGCAAGGTTACACAGAAACCGTGCTAGGCTACATGTCAAAGTCTCTATGAAACTGAAACTCAAAGACCGTTCCATCACCAGGCGTTGTCATTTTCTTTTTTATAACTTGTGCGTACCGCCCCTTCACAAGAACAACTTTCATTTTTGTACTCTCCTGGTCAATGAACGCTTGAAGCTTGAGGCAATAGTTTTTTAGCGAACGAATGCTCACCACACCCTCAATGCCCCACAATTTTGAGAAGTACGCTTGCCAAAATATATTGGAGGTCAAAAGCGAGCGAGGTGTTGAGTTTGAGTCGCCCATTTCCAAACTCCAACCAAACGATGTCACTTTTGTACGTTTACTTGCTTCAATTGCCGTAGCAAGCACGTTGGCCATAAGATCTTTCATGGTTTGGCGCAAATGAAAAAGGCTCTCTACCATTTCGGGGTTAAACTCCACAAGTGTCGGCCGAACTACGTCGCGTATCTTTCCCCTACATGACCACGACGGTGTGCTATCATGTAAATAAGGAATTCGCGCGAGCTTGGCAAATTGATATATGTCTTGCTTAGAATTGCCGATGAATGGCCTCCAAAAACGAACGTCCGATGTTTCGCTCCATTCCACCATGCCCGCAAGCTCCTCGTACTTTTGTTTGTGGCATAAATTGGTGATGATGTTCTCAAAGCAGTCGTCAGCGTTATGCCCAAGCAACACAATGGGACGTTCACCACCATTCGCCCTCTCGCTCGCGCAACGCTTGTAGGAATGGAAGCGCACGTCGCGCGTGTACGTTTCATAAACATTACGCATATCTAGGTCCATTGCAGGGCCGCGTTGGATCTCGCGTATCCGCCGGACCGTGACATCTATTCCATTACATGCGCACCATTTCAGCACGAACTCCTCCTCAATATCATCTCGATTACAATAGTTAATGTGGAGCGCTTCGAACGTCCAATGAACCCCCTCGGCTTGACGACTAAGCATGGAAAGAATGGCGAGGGCAACCATGGAGTCCACACCACCCGAAAGAGACACGATTATGTGATTCAGCTTTTGATTGTGACCTACTTGCGATCGTAAGGAATTTTGTAATGTTTTGTAAATTGGCAAAGAACTCAATTGTTGTTTCTCTTCGCTCGTGATGTCATGCGTTCCCGGTGCGTATTCCAGCACGTCTAAATAAGGCGTTCGGTCCCATTCAATCTCAGCAACTGCCACAGCATCCATCTCACACGCGTTTTTCTCGTGCTCCCAGAAGTCCCGGTAGGTGTCCGTCATCATAGGACAACGCGCGTATGTTGCCTTCAAAAATGGCTTGAGATCTTCTATGACAGCAAATCTACCAAGCTGTTTTTCAATGTGAATTTTCCGCCAAGTGAGTTGCATCGCACTCATTACGAGGCCAAACTCGTTCGTATGCCTCCATGGGAGCATGAGGAATCCCCAATCAATTCCTGTAAATTTGTCCAAGGGGTACGTATCTATCACAAAGTCAACATGTTCAACCGCATAAGCCAAATAAAGAGAAATGATGCTTGCCTTGGCCGGATGCGTTCGATACGTATGACGGGGAATTTGGTCACACAAGATTATCCACCCCATGTCCAAACGCAAGTCACGTGTCGTTCTCACTAGATCCAAAACCGCCTCCATATTTGCCGTATTCGTAAGAGAATCAAGCACGGGCTGGTATTTTTTCGTAATGAGAGCATCAACCTCTGGTACACATCTAAACCACCACTCCCTATGGGCCATCCAATCTTCGTAGATATCCATGAGTTTCGAGGTCATCTGCATGATTACGTTTTGCTTACTTTCACACACTAGTCTATACGTCAATTTTTTAGGTGACAAAATCACGGGTTAAGCAAAAAAATTGATAACAATATACCGTTTCCGAGAGACAAGGTAGGCCATAGAGAAGAGACAATGAAGTGCCCGGGGCTACGTTATATTTCGAGACCACTTACTTACCGTCTCTGCCAAAACGAGGTGGATCCTCACATTGGTTGTTGCGTAAAATGCCTAGCTTGGCCTATCAACCTTGAAAGCAAACAAAAAATAAAAGCAATGGTTCAAGAATACGTAAGTACTCGCGACATTATACGTAAGCAAGTCATGCTAAAGGATTACGAAACAACACGTATGATAGCGCATTTTGAAACCATCCAAAACATTATTACGAAAGCGCTCCATGATGCGTACGCTAAGGGCAATCTTCAATTGGTTGAGAAGATATTAGCCCCCGTTGCATCGGAATATGGTGATGTTGATGTGGGAGACGTAATTGATCTTTACGAATAAGCAAAACAGCAAGGTACCATTCTTTAGGTAAAATCAAAATCCCATAACAGGTTAACCTGCGATGGGATTTTGATTTTACGTAATTGATCTTTACGAATAACGAAATCCCAAAAACCAAAAAAGTTGGGCCAAGTCCAACAACCAAATTTGCCTCTCATGCGCACTCTTTGACCACACCTTCCTCACAACACATTCCAAATTTCAGAATGGGCCGTGGAAGCGTTTTGTTCAAGTGCGTTATTGATGGTTACGAAACAGCTCAACCCGGACAAGCCATATGCAAGCGCGCGCGATGCGAACACATCTTTCGTAAACTTCAAGCAAGCAATACCTTAAACAAAAAATACGAAAATGCGCGCGAGCGCTACAAGATCAAGGAGGTCACGCGCGAACAAATTCAACGCGAGCTCCAAGCAATGCGTGAATTTACGAAAGTGGAAATTACGAAATTACAGCGTTCTTTACACGAAAATGAGATGTCCAAGATCAGCGTTATTGAAGATGTACCCCCTCCTTCTACGGCCGTACCCGCCGTACCAGCTGTGCCACCCGTACCACCCGTACTAACCGTGAGTGCCATGCCAACCGTGCCAACCGTACCACTTGTGCCAACTGTGCCAATCAAGAATACTGAGTATGACCGTCACGAGGAACTCGAGATACGTACGTCACTTATCAAATTTATGATTCAGACTCAAATGACCAACACTCGCAAAGTTTGGGAAATTGGGTGCGGATTTACGCACTATGATACGTATTACGCATGGGCTCTACGAAACGATACATCCACGGAGAACCTTCCTTTGAGCACATCATTCAAGCCGTCCGTATTTCGACAACAACTTATGGCTTTCATGAAAAGTTCAAAGGTATCCAAGGATATGGCCAAGGTGCTTTGGGAAAAAGGGTGCGCGCTAAACACGTTTGAGTTTTTTTGGTCTTGAACATTCACTCGATTATCGAGTCATTTCTTTTTTTATTTGTAAAAGATAGCAAGTAAGAGATTGAAAGGCATGGCGACCCAAGCTCGCACTCAGACTCAGACCCAGACCCAAACTCAAACATTAACATTACCCAAACTAGTAAGTCGTTCGCGTTTTACCATTAAACACAACAACGACCCTGATGACGATGGGGAGAGCCCTGGCTCAAACTCTGGATCTTCTCCTGCGGATGATGAAGACGTTGGTCTATTACCATGCAATGAGGTCGTGAACGTATACGCTGTCTTTAGGATTTTATATAGACTCCGTGGAAACTACCATGGGGCAAATGGTCAAAAATACCATATGGTCAAGGTTGCCAAGCAAAACCCTAGAGAGGCTATGAAAACTCTTCTTGATCCCGTTGAGTACGAGCTTCATGAAAAATTCTTCTTCAATGAGGACGATGACGTACTAATTCCATACGTTACGTCTTATCCCAAACCCATGAAAGACGACGATTGGTTATTCGTGCGTTGCAAAAACAACTCGCTCCATATCATCCCTCCGAGCGCCCTTGTTAACAACATTGCAAAGCAACGATACGACCATTCGCGTGCACCTACCAAGCTTACATCCAAGCAACTTCACACAAAACAACAACAACTCTCCCGTTTACAATCCGGTAAGCAACTTACGACAAAGAAGCCCATCGTGAAAACCAAGCAAGAGCTTGACAAACTGTATAACTTTGAGCGTGAAGTAAATGACAGCAACCGCAAGATTGCCATATTGAACGACTGCCATGGCATTAGAACCAACGAGTGTAAAGAGGCATTTGAAAGCAGTTGCAACGATCAAGTAAAAGACCCTAAAGTCCTCAAGGCCGTTTACGACTACGGAGCGCGCGCCCTTCACAAAGGCGACCGGACTTGGGAGGAAATTTGCTTTGAAACAGACTCACCAGTTAATACGGGGGCCAACCGTAGCAGAGTGGCTGCAACCCATCGCGCCCGCACAGCCATGGGGGCCGTTGCCGTGGCTTCTGCCGCATCAATGAGCTTGGAAGCATCCCCCATGAGCCTCGGCGGGAAAGCTAAATCTAAAGCCAAACCGAAAAAGTAATAGAACAAAGCTGAAATGCGATTATATGATGCGTTTACAACAAACGCACTTTCAATCTTAATTTTAGTGGCATGGATAGGCTACATGGCCTCAACTAGCTCATGGGCCGTATTTGAATCAGGATGGCCAATGAGTCTTACAATGATGGCCGGGGCATTCGTAGCAGGGTCTACACCAATGGGAAGCGGGGCCATCGCATACCCCGTATTAGTCCTTATCATTAACGTGGCCTCCAATGATGCCCGTACAATGACACTCATGATTCAATCAGTAGGCATGTCATGTGCGAGCTATCGTATTTTTTACGAGAATCATCAAAACTTGTGCGCAAAATCCTTGCTATACATGTCTTTTTTTGGAATCATCGGGTTCAATATTGGCTTTTATCTAATTAAATTACCATCCTCACTTGTACAAACGTTATATTTCACCATAACATTCATATTAGGCGTATTAATCCAAGCATACATAAACTTTCGTTCCCAACAATCCTTGTATTGCATTGACTGTCCCCCATCCATTTCTATAGAGCCCAAGCAACTACCATTGTTCATTCCAATAACAATTATTGGAGGCATTTTGGTTTCCATGGTTGGTACGGGGATTGACGTTTTCGTTTACATGTATCTTCGGCTCGCAAAAAGAACAGATGAGCACCTCACAACGAATCACACCGTCATATTGATGGCATCTATTTCCTTATTTGGATTCTATAATGCCCTTGTAATCCAACCATTCTCAATACCATATCGAGTTTGGAATTATTGGCTCTGCTCGGTCCCAATAGTATTGGTATTTGCGCCTCTTGGAAACTATGTCACGAATAAATGGCTCACGCGATCGTCATTGAACAAGTACATTTATGTTTTGGAAACTTTTCAGTATATTGCTGGTTTCATAATAACAATATCTAAGACAGCAAACAATATCATTATATCAACAAGTCTTCTTGGTGGCGGAATCCTTGCTGTTCTAACCCTATTTTTCCGAGCGCGAAGGGCATCAACAATCGAGGCCGTTTAATTATAGTTATTCCTTAGGAAAAATCAAACGGTATTGGTCTTGTAAACGCGTTGTGTGGCGCATGTCAGTTGCAATTGCTTCTTTTTCCGCAATGGTTAGCGTATTAAAATCCAAAGTGCTCACAAACGCATGGCGTATTAATGAAATCGTGAGGGGCTTGTTGAAAAGCTTGCTCAAGATACGGTTCGCATAGCGCACGTATGAATTAGGCTTGTCAAAAGGCTCGCCACCGGACTTTACAAACAACCAATCACGGGCGCGCTCCTCAAGTGAGACATGAATTTCATCACATAACACTTCCGGCAGTTTTTTCTTGTAAAGCCCGTGCGTGCTAGCGGTTTTATATTCGTTGAGGTACAACGTACACCCGCCACGTGCCATGTGAATGTAGTTTGGTTCGGGGTTCTTCGAAGGCACCGTCTTGTAGAGACGGATAGCGTTGAAATCCGCGCGCAAAGGTGGAATGTGAGTGTACATGCTGAGAAGTAAGCGTTCCTCGGTGCCCTTTTTCAACGAGTCCCTCTTTTTAGTGAGATCAGCAAACGGCACGTATCCATTCGCTTGCTTCTCCGTGGGCTCGTTGGTCTTGTACCTGTTCTCTATTTTTTGATCAACCTCGGAGAACGCATCAAACCATGCCTTGAATGCCTCCGGAAGCTGAGTTTTCAGATCCGGCGCATGACGAAATATGGAAAGGACGACGGACAAATATGCCTTCTTAGAGGTATCATGGTCGTACTCTTGTAGAATCCATTTGATTGAAGCTATGTGATCCTTAATAATTGTGAACATATCAGCCCCGAGCTTATTTTGTAGGTGACGCACACGGTCGGTGTACATCGTTTTGCTTGTTTTTGAAAGGTCAGTTGCGTTCAAGACACCCACGAAATCTGTTTCCGAATTATACGTTATTTGTTTTGGAGTGGGCATTTCGTCACTTATATTACGGTTATAAGTAGTCAACAAAAATGAAAAGAGTTTGAATGTGAAACACGGGGTCAAACGGAGACGTTGCGCATTACACTCGTTTTTCACGCCATGAGGCCCGCCAACACCCGCGCCGCCTCGTCCGCGCGCCGCGCCTCCGTGAGCCACTTGGGCGGCCGGCCAGGCCCGCGCTTGGCGTGCAGCTGCTCCGGCGGCGGCTGGGGCACCGGCATGGGCACCACCTTGGGCACCACCGGCTTGGGCACCACCTTGGGCACCACCGGCTTGGGCACCACCGGCTTGGGGTGCGGCTGGCCTGCCCCCCGTTTGGCCGCGCGCCGCGCCTCCGTGAGCCACTTGGGCGGACGGCCCGGCCCGCGCTTGGCGTTCAGCATCTCGGACGTCACCAGATCCGGCGGCGGCACCAGCTCCGGTGGCGGCGGCACCACCTGCCTAGTGCGCGGCCGGCCTCGCCCGCGCCTTAAAGGCGGCGGGCTGTCATTGCCCTGCTCAGCGCTCGGCGCGTAATGCGCCGGGCGGTGGCACTGCCAGGGCACGTTGGCCAGGTCCTCCACCTCGCGCGCCTTCACCCACGTGGGAAACCAGTTGAGCAGCAACTCCTCCTCGCCATCCTTGAAACGAGTCTCCAGCACTGAATCAAACAATTCACCGCCTGCGGTCGAAGTTGGTTGTTGGGGAGATGGAGATGGAGATGGAGGTGGGGGGCGATGATCAATGATTTAGGTGTGAGAGTGGGGTGTGAAAAAAACAAGGGCGGCACCGTTGTTTGCGCACCGACCAAGGACATGGCAGCTTCAGCCCACCTTGGAGTCACTCGAAGCCAGCAGCATTAAGAAGACACGATGGCCTGCCAGCTTGCGGGAGAGAGTTTCGGGCGAGGAGGTGCGCCGTTTGTGAGAACAGCTGCAGTGCCGCTGCTTCAGTGACGGCCCAGCAGCGACCCGGCGGCGGCTGGGCGGCCCAGTGGCAGCCCGTGCTCGCGCATCTGCATTTCCCCGCAGCAGCCGCAGGTTTAGGGGCTCCACGGCGCGCGCCCGCGCACGCACCTTGTGTTGCCTGCTGTAACAGCTTCCTTCCGCCCAAAGTCGCGCACAGCCCGAAAGTAGAGAATCCGCTCCGGCCGTATGAAGGGTTATGAAGTGTCTAAGGCACTAGCGTCGAGCGCAGCCGGGCGTGAGCGCTGAGAAGGACGGCCGGTCTCCGGAAAAAAAACGCGGAGCGCGGAGGCAGTAACTTGAAAGTGGCGCACCGCGGACCGCAAAGCCGGTCGCGACGGGGGGAAACAGTGACTTATGAAGTATCTAAAGCACTAGCGTCGAGCGCCGGCGGACGGGAGCGCTGAGGAGGACGGCCGGTCTCCGGAAAAAAAAAGCGGAGCGCGGAGGCAGTAACTTGAAAGTGGCGCACCGCGGACCGCAAAGCCGCCCGCGACGGGGGGGAACAGTAACTTATGAAGTGTCTAAAGCACTAGCGTCGAGCGCCGGCGGACGGGAGCGCTAAGGAGGACGGGAGGATGGGTTGCCACAGCGCGAGAACCTACTATGAGCCGCGACGTGTATATATATTAGTTTCACGTAGGTCAGGGCACATGTTCGACGAGGTTACCTCCGCCGGTCTTCGGTGGTGTAAGGGGTGAAGTTGAACCAGACTTGATGATCCGACTTTAAGCGGGGTTGTTGAGATTCAGGTCGCGGGTTCAATTACACTTTTTACATTTTTTTTACTTTTTTTATTTTTCGATCTGACGAGGCGTATAATGGGGACGAATCCCTAAGATGAGCAAAGCCAGCCCTAAATAGCTTCTTCAAATCCAAATCGGCTTATGGATTGGGGATTGCTTGTGCAATTTCATAGGCCATTTCATCTTCCAACGCCTCTTGCCTATTTCTCTGGGCATACTTTATGCTACAGCCCCTTGGGGATTTGAAAGTTTGAATGGGTGTTGCTACAGCCCCTTTGTGGAAATCGCGGGGTCAAACGGAGACGAACTGAGAAAGTTGGGATTTGAAAGTTTGAATGGGGGATGTTTGACCCAAAGTCAAACAGGTGATGTTGCTACAGCCCCTTTGTGGAAATCGCGGGGTCAAACGGAGACGAACTGAGAAAGTTGGGATTTGAAAGTTTGAATAGGGGATGTTTGCTACAACCCCGTTTCGGAAGATGAATTTTATTTGACGATTTTTCAAGAAGAAAGTTTTCAATAAAGGGAGGTCTTTGAAGGTTTACCTAAAGCTAAACCCAAAAGGGTTTGAGCCCGGCCCAATTTTTTTTGGGCGCGCTCATGGGGCGCATACATCCACTACCATTGTCATTCCTCAATTGCGCGCGTCAACACATCACCAAAGTCAGACATCAAGATGGAGCAAGCCCGTTTCAACACCATCATGATGAAAACGTACAAGTCCTTGTGCACGCACATCGCAAGCAACAATGGCCACCTTCCGCGCGTCATCAAGATGATCGTCAGCAATGCCTCCAAGTTGGCTACCTTGGCCGACGGATGCTTCGAGGCGGCGGGCTACACCAAGGGCATCTCGAGCGCGACCAACAACTTCCCGGCGGTGGGCTACACGGCCTTCATGGACGACGAAAACATCACGCCGGTGGACAAGGAGGAGGTTACCGTTCACGGAATGTGCAACATCTACATTGGCGAGGGCAAGTTTCTCCTCGCTCACCCGTCCTACGTCGGCATCAAGCCGTCCAACTACATGACGGAGGACGACGACCTTCTCAACATTATCAACAAGGGGGTTGAGCCAAGCACCGTGATAGACACGGTGATCTTCATGGCCAACGTCTTCAAGTTCACCACCGTCACTCCGGCTTCCATCATCCGGTGGGCAAAGATTAACTACAAGGCAAGCCGTGTGCACGGCACCTTGAAGATGTCTTCCGCACAAACCAACATTGTTCCTCTCCTCAACGCGCGCGACATGGACAAGATCATGCGCAACGGCTGGTGGGAAGAGTGCGAAGAGAGCTTGTTGGCCGACGTGCGCAGGACGCTCAACATGCCACAGCCCATCACGGATTATTCGGAGCGCTTCTATTCAATGTTCAACCTACCTGCCCCCGTCACGATGGAGTACCCGGCGGTCCACCCCTCGGCCGTTGAGGCGTTGAAGATCTTGAGCTTCGCACTTCCCATCATCCCGCTGGCCGAAAAGAAGGACAATAAGGAGGCCAACCAATGCATCGCATGCACCAACTACATCGCATGCACCTCAATCAAGGCGTGCGGCCACTTTGCGTACTGTGCCAAGTGCGCCCTTGATAAAAGGATGGACCTGATAGCAGGAAAGTGCCCTACTTGCCGGGCACCGGGGCTCTTGGAAATTGGCGGTGTCTACACGACCGGGTTCTCTTAAGTTGTAATTAAGTTTTTGAAAGGTGTCAAATTTAATTCAAACGATGTTAATCTTTCAAATATGACATTTGAAGGCATCTGCGCCGGTCGCGCGCCAATTCCCACCCGTTCCACGTTGTCTTTTGGCCAACTGCCCGCCACCGCCTTTTAATGCCGTAAGTGCGCGCAAATAAATTCAAACGTGGCAGACTTCTTCCAAACGTGGGAGACGTGTCATACATACTATTATAAGGCATCTCTGCCGGTCGCGCGCCATGTCTGCGCCGTTCCACGTTGTCTTTTGGCCAACTGCCCGCCACCGCCTTTTAAGCCCTTGGACGCTCACGCGCAAACTCAACCGTGGCAGACTTCGTTCAAACGTGGCAGATGTGTCTAACACACTATTAGAAGGCATTGCGACGGTCGCGCGCCAAGTCTGCGCCGTTCCACGTTGTCTTTTGGCCAACTGCCCGCCACCGCCTTTTAAGCCCTTGGACGCGCGCGAGCAAACTCAAACGTGGCAGATTTATTTCAGACGTGGCCAATGTGTCATATATGCTATTATAAGGCATCTGCGCCAGTCGCGCGCCATCTCCCACCCGTTCCACGTTGTCTTTTTGGCCAACTGCCCGCACCCAACTGCCCATAGCCGTATTGTTTTTTACAAACTCACTTTTTAGACGTTACACAGTCGCGCGCCTTTTCTTACGCGCAGGTTCGTCGTTTTCAAGCACACCATATTTATCTTGATACATCTTGATGATTTGCTGGCTCTTTTTGAGTTTAGTGTTGACTTCATGAAGTTCCCGACACCTTTTGAAACAATCACATATAGTGCGGTCCTTAATGATGTCAATGTCGAACGTAGCAATATCCAACATATCGTGCATCAAGACACCATTGGCACCCTTTAATTCAGCATGAAGATCCGCACTATACAGAATGGGAAAGACCACAATCTTGAGATGGGCAGGTGTATCCGTCTTGGCCGTCTTGTACGAAAATTTGCCTTCTTTTTTGAAGACTTGAAGATGCTCGTTCATAAAGCTCTTCATATTGTCCGCACGCGAGTTGGTGCTCTTGTAGATCATCCACAAGGCAGCCAAGTTGGAAAATACGGCTACGTCACACGTATGTGTATCATAGCTCCACATGCACGCTACAACAAATGGAGTTTCACCAATAATGTTGTTTGGAACGCTCGCCAGCTCAAAGAGTTGAGCCATGGTGGTGGGAGCGTCTTTTGAAGGGCAATTCCGAAGGCACTCACGAAGGCACAATGCCACCATATTTTGGCGGAATGATATTTCAAAGAACATGCGCTTGTTGCCTTCTGTCTTGATCTTGCACGTCTTGCTCTCAATTGCCCATCGGCCTCCTTTTTGATAAATGCCAATGTCGTCTGATGGAAAATTTACGAATTTGGGGTTCACCTCACGGCACTCATTTAGAATGGTTAGAGGATGCGCCTCACGATCACGTAAAGTCTCAACATCAAGGTTCGTCATGGTGAATGCTGATGTTTGATCACGTAGTTGATGTACTGTCGCCGGATTTAGCTTGAAGTAGCGTACGGGGTGCCCATTGTCCACCTTGTACAACATGGTAGAGATGGGAAAATATGTTTTGAAGATCTTCTCCTTACGAAGATCAGCATTCTTGGTCATTGATGGTGTTAAGCCGTACATGATGGCTTTGGCTCGGGCCGTTGTCCAAATATATAGAAATATATATTTAGAAATAATTATGCCTTATATCAACGCGCGCGCGGTTACATATGTTCACAAAATAAATGCGTGCCTAGCCCAACATTTACACAAGGTGGGGCGCGTTGGCATTTTACGAATTTTACAAAAAAATAGCATAGCGTTTTACGTATACGTAAACTACAAAACGCTACTAATGGCTCCCAAATGGACGAGGGAGCTCGCGAAAGGGGCGCTTGAAGGGGTTGAAGAACACTAGTATGGCTTGCTCCACGGCCGGCTCAGCGCACTTCATCCACCAACCGTCTTGAAAGATGGTGCGGATGTCATCTCCGCAAAGGGAGAGCAAGGGCACAAGGCGACTTTTGATATCTTTCGTATATACAACATCATCCATGGCCGGCGTAGCGCTTGGAAGATAATTCGTAATAGCCCACTTAGTGATGTCATCCGCCGTGTACTTCGTAAAATGAAATACGTTTACGAAAAACACTAGACAAAATTCAATGCCCGTCATAGAAGCAGTGCCCCATGGGTTGCTGAAATTAAAATACGTATCTTCATCCATGAGGGGCGCGGCGGCCTCAATGCCAAGATAACGAGATTGACCAAGAAGGAACTTGCCATCCGCAAGAAACACATTGTGAATGCCGTAGAAATTGGGGTAGTAGTCCCCATGAGCATGCGTTTGTAGGTAGTCCTTGTACGTTATGTTGGGAATGTTCATGGTAGCGTTCGTTGCGCCTTTTACGTATTTCGCCTTGAAGTCATCGCCTGACGTATCAACAAGGGCGGCGGCCTTGAGGTACACGGACAAGATGTTGGGAAGTTGCGCACGGCGTGTCTTGTCGAGGTGTTGAAGCTCCTCGCGCACACGAAGGACGATGTTGTAAAGCATTTTTGGTTTACGAACAAGGAGGGAGGGATTTGGGATATGGTACACAATGGATGACATGTCATTATCATGAGCAAAAAAATGAGCTTGGACCGGGCCCAATTTTCGGATTTACGAAAGAAATGGCTTTCGTAAAAAATTACTTTACAGACGGTGCATGTATGCCTTGTGAAAATAGCGCTGCTGACAAGAGCGCGGTTATAATAAGCGTAAAAATCCATGCACTAAATGTTTTCCCTGCTAGTTGCCAGTTCACGGCATTGCCACCTTCAAGAAGACCTACACCAATTACAGCGCCCGTAATACAATGTGTGGTTGATATTGGCAAGCCGTAGCTTGATGCAATCGCTACAACCAAAGATGTTGAGAGCTCAGCGGCGTATCCTCGTGTCGGTGTTATTTTTGTCATTTTAAGACCAAGTACTCGTAAAATTTTGATCCCATTCGTTGCCAATCCAACAATTATTCCCGTACCACCAAGAGCTAGCATCCACATAGGTACGTCAACCTTTGACTTCACTTGAAGTGTTTGATGTACCGACCATATGGCTGCAAGTGGGCCTATACTATTACTTACGTCATTTGCACCATGTGCAAACGACTCGCACATTGACGTAAATATTTGTAAATATTTGAAGGAAGCTTCCGTTTTAGGATCAAATACTTCAATATTCGTAAACGGGTCTACATCTTCCGGTACTTGCAGCAATTCTGGTGCCTCTAATTGTATCATAGCCAAATCATCAGTGTTTTTCTTGTTTAGTATTACTTGACTTCTTGCTACTTCCACGCTGACATCATTTATGGTTTGGGAATGTGATGCTTCAACATTTTTTCGCAACCATGGAATACATGCCAATCCAACCAAACCCGCGCCTGCCCCGATGCATGCTGAAATCCATGCTGAAGTGGCAGGTGTCCATGAAATCTTATTTTTTGAACCCTTGACCAAAATGAAGTAAGAGTTGATTCCAAACGTAATGCATGTGAGAACAGGAAGGAGATGATATGAACGTTGTAAGCTATTATTTGATCTTAATATCAATGTCCTTGTCAACCAAAAGATCAGGGCACTAAATCCTGCCGATAAGATTGGTGATGTAAACCAAGAAACCACAATTGGCACTACGCCTTTCATGTAGGGAAACTCGTCAAGTGGCTCTATCCATGTGATGGCTTGTGGTCCATTGTATGCCATGGCGAAACCAATTATTCCACCGATGATGCTATGTGTTGTTGACACAGCCAATTCCATGTATGTTGCTGAAAAAAGCCAAACGGTCGCTGCAATTAAAGCCGATAGCATTCCATACATAAGTATTGCCGGCTGAGCTGTAAACATTGATATATTCGTCACGCTTCCAGCAATTGTCTTTGTGACTTCTCCGCCAAGCAAGAAAGCTCCACCAAACTCACAAAAAGATGCTACAATTACTATTTGCTTCAGTGTCATAACACCAGAACCATATGCTGTTCCAAAGGCATTCGCAAGGTCATTACTTCCTATTCCACATGACATTGCAAACGCACTAATACCACCTACCGCAACGATCCATACATAGTACATATGTGAAAGCTCAAGTTGCCTAATAATACGAATACTTAAATTATATGATAGGTGATCCTTAACTTCGCAAAAGGCAAGGAAAGGCTTAACTAAGTAACGAAATTGAAAGTTTAAAGAAATCGTGTCTTATAACACAAAGGATAAACCCTGATACGTGCGCATGTTTACGACAAGGTTAGGAAGCTCAATGATGCGACAAACCATCCGTCACTGTCGCACTTCCACGCACGTCCTAAGCACTCCAAGAATCTCGAACGGATGCCGTGCATTGGGGGAGAAGCCAAATGTCCCCGCCCTTTACGGGACGACGGATGATTGGTCCACATGGAAGCGGTCTATGCTTGAAAAGAATGCTGCGGACACTCGGGCCGAGATTGATCGCCTTTGTAAAGAACTTCAACCGTGCTTGCCAAAGGAACTTTATCCAACGCTAGCTAAAGTCGATAATTATTATTTATTAAACGATATTTCATACATGTACGTGATGTACGGGGATCGCCGCCCAACAATCTTGCCCTATCAAAGGGTGTCAGTCCGGCGCACCATCTTAGAGCATATAGGGACATTGGAAGGTGACGCGTCTAAGAAAGACACCATTACGCTTCTATTGTGGGTCATGCGCGATTTTGGGTGTCTTTAGCTTTCATTGCTTCGTAGCCTTCTTAGCAACAGGTGACGCAGGTCCAAACCCGCAGACTGCCTTTGCCTTTTGGCAAAAGAAACCGGGACGCGTAGGCTTTTCACGAATTTCAAAAATGTAGACTTCAAGAAATTGGCGGATGTTGTCATGAATGGCATTCAAGCTACTTTTCGTAAGTGTCATTAACATGTCATGGAAAAACTCAAGCACATTAAAAACGTGATTAGGAGACCGTATAAATTGTACGAGTTGCTCGCTGTATTTATTTTTGATCCATTCCTTCAATTTTGGAACGTTCAAGTAGGTCATGATTGCTGGATCAAATAGTTTCTTTATTACCAAGTCTATCGCCCAATCATGGACCATATTCATTCGTCCCTTTGTGAGGCGAAGAAACATGGTCCCTGATTGAAATTTTACAGAGTTGGTAGGCACGTTGTTCAAGAGCCAATGCCGGCATACGTTGGTCAAGTCTTGATCATGTAACCGCAGTAAGTTGTCCGTCGCGTACAAGTAGGCCATCAAGGACTCCACTATGTATCTCTTTGTCATATGAGACTCTGACGACATGGATCGATTCACTCTTACTGGTCCAGGTGAAGGGGCGATGGGTCCTTGTACGCGCGCGGGCGTGGGTGCGCCGTACGTAATCTCGTGACTAGCAAGCTTCTTTTTGCCAGATGTTGACATATTTTGCACGGTATGTTATCTGTTAATTGAGCGGGTATTTTTCGACGGAGAGACTTATATATAAGGGTTTCGGACGATTTCAAGACACTAGTGATGTATCATCCAATCCATTTTAAATCACGCATTTCCTACGATCGTCCAACACCGATCCATATATCCAACAGAAATCTGGTAATATGGCGATCCAAGGAGGCCGTCAACTGCTTTGAGGATCGTTGCCCACATAGAGGCGCGCAATTATCACAAGGAAAAATCCTAGAGAACAAAATACAGTGCGGGTATCACGGATGGCAATTTGATCCGGTTGGCATTTGTACAACCGTTCCACAAGCCAAGCCTGGCCAATACCTGCCAAAGGCTTGTAACGTAAAAGCTTTTGACACGTTTACGAAAGCAGACATTGTATGGGCTGAACTTGACAACAAAAAGACGCAATGGCCACATCCTAGGGACTTGGAAATTGACTCATTCAACCGAACAGACCACTTTGTGACGGACTACATCCTTGATGCTAATTACGGATTCCTTTTACAAATAGAGAACCTCCTCGACCCTGCCCATATCCATTTTGTCCATGATGGTTTTCAAGGCGATCAAGCAAAGGCAAAGTTCATCCGCGCAAAATACGTAAATATCACCGAGACCAAAATGGAGGCAGTTTTTACGCATGATGACGACCTCGTACCTGATATTCAAATTGTCTATCACATGCCAGCCGTCGTAGAGGTGTCAATCTTCAACAAAAAAGGCAAGATCATTCGTAAAAATATAATTTACGTCGCCCCCGTGAGCGAAGGTCATTGTCGCGTTCTCTTCCGAGACGTGGCGTATAAAAAATACTTGACTCCCCCTATTCCAAGCATTCAACAATTTTTGAATAGGGGCTTTGTAGAAGACTCGTATCAAACACTAAATCAAGCCATCATAGAGTCCATCATGCAACAAGACGTAAAAATCCTAGAGTCCCAGCAAAAGACACAAGGGACTGGACTTGATTCCTATCTCACCTCTCGGAATGTTCTTCTTACCGAAGCAGATACGCTCATATTGTCCTTCCGTAAGTGGTGTCTAGCAAATCGCGACCTGCTCAAGGAATTCGTATGATACCAGAATCGTTCACTCTCTTTCTCACTCACTCACTCACTCACTCATTCGCTCACTCATACATTTTGGTTTTTTCCAGACCGAATGAAATCCATTCACAATACATTGGAAGCCCCATTCACGTAAGCACGTTTCAATTTTATTGTAATCACATAGATTTGGGTAGTCTTTCTCGTACATAACTACCCGGAAGTCCTTCAAGCGATTAGCATTGTCTTCAAAAAAAGGTCCTAAACCGCCCTCGCAATCCGCAACAAGGCAATCAAATTGGATATTATGCGCCTCTTCAAGCTCTTGAAGGGTCATTCGGGGAAGCAAGTTTGCATTTGTACCCGTCGTTTGGGTTGTTGTGTACAAGCCGTATTTGTCTTCGCAAGCCGGATTGGCTATTATCATATCGCTCTTAGAAATGACTCCGTTGAAGATGGTAAATGACGCAAAATGCGCCTCTTTGTTCCGGATAAGTGAACTTATAACGTTAGCGTCCGGTTCAATCGCAATATGCTTTGTGGGGTCATTTAGCTTTGCATTTATACTACATGAAACGGTTCCATACCTTGCACCAAGCTCGAGAACGTGACCATCTTCGGGAACATGCTCTCTTGCCTGTATTTGCTCGTCGCGCTCTCTGCTCATGTGGCTAACAAGGGTTCCTTTTTCGTCGAAATAGGGAATAGCATCTAGGTCTTCGTATGTAAGACGCATTTTAAAAAAATACAAGATTGGGTTTAAATCAGTAATCAATCACATCCTTCCAAACTTTTTTAGGAACTCCTTCGTCGGGTTTGCAAATCCTTCGGCTCCTACGCTTCCCTTCATTGAGAATACGAATGCTTTGGCACTTGCCTCCGCTTCAAGCTCAATTTCAGCAATTGTTTTTTCCTTCAAGAGCTTCTCCCACGCAGTCTTTACCTCTTCATGAATAGCAGGGGCAATGATGTCAATGACGGTCTTCTCATAGATCTTTTTGATTTCGTTTGGGATCCCGTCAAACTCTTGAAGGGACATTAGATTCGACCCTCCCATGCTTGTAACGCCCGTTGTTGATGACTTTGATCCGTTCATCATTATGTAGACAAAGGCATACATGCCAAATGCAGCCATGATCAAGGTCAATATGGTAACAATCCACAAAAAGATCATTATTTATTATAGAGTTATGATACTATTATAGATCTAGACATTTTTAAGGCAAGCTTTTACGGCTTAAAATTTACTTGTGCAGAAAACGCATGCGCGACTATATAAATTCTTTACCCGAATCACAAGTTACAGCAGTTTTCTTTAATGAGACTAAAAGCTCAATTGATATTGAGAAATTAAGTGTATTAAGCTTACCACAAGGAGAATATTTAATAAACGTTGGTCCCAAAGGACCATGGTCATCCGTTTACGTTTGTAAAACTAAAGACATGAAAGACCTTGTTGTACGACAAAGACAAGAATCTTTGGAAATATCAACAACGACCCATCTTATGGTCTCATTACAAACAGTTAAGGCTGATATCTTGCTGTCAACTAACATGACCACATACGAAAAAATAAGTGATTCATTATTTTCTGTTGAATATTCACCAAACTTTAATATTTTACTGAAGACAGAGTTCAATGAAAGCGGTAGTTTAGTACATAATAAGTATGTTCTAAATTGGACATTACAAAGAGCTTACCAAAATGACCCACATTGGGTCGAGGTCATTCGGGAAATACACAAAATACACCACCGCGACATCCAACAAAAAAGCCTCGGAGATGATATAACTGTAATAAATAAGGAATCAGAATCTGTTGTAACCGAAGATATTATACGATTTGTATATGATAACGTTATTAAAGATGTGATAGATCATTACGCAGGTGATTTATCATACGTTGAAGCAAAGTTATTTTACGATAAGGTAGATGGCAAAGATTTTGTTATATGTTATGACATTCCCGAAGTTGGTCATAGACGTTTGTATTACTTGGACATTCAAAAAACAATCAAAGTATACAAATCCATGATGTCAAAAAATAAGAGTTCGCTTGTTGTGAAGAAGTTCAAATCGCTATCACAACTCCACATTGAAGCTTTGGCAACGTTTTAATCCTACAAGTCGTAGGTTCGACATTCGTCCGCACCAGGCTCAAGGCTACAAAAGTCCTCAAGGGGGTCTTCATGAGTTTGTTCTATTTGTTTGATGGATCGCATGACCTTTTCATAGTCGTGTACGATGTCCCATGCGATTGCGCATTCCTTGTTAAGGCCCGCATCACAAAGATCATCCGCATATTTTGAGGCATCGGCCCATAGTTTTTTCACGACGCGATGCTTTTCTGTTGAATGCACGATATCACGTTTCCAGTTGGCATGGGCCTTCGGCGTGCTTCGGGGCGTTGCTTTCTGTGTACGAAAAGTAAACATTCGAAACCCTCTATACTTTATCTTTCACACACATTTTTAAGCCTATTTTATCACCTAGTTTTGCCAACATATGGGGGACGACGCACGGGTTGTAAGCTTCTCATTTACTTTCAGGAATACGTCTGACTTGAAGAATCCGTTGTATGCCGAAAATGGTGACGGGTGGGCACATGCTACAATATTTGACCTTTGTGGCATTGGTATGAAGACTGCCTTCGACTTGGCATAGTTTCCCATCAATAGGAAAATGGCATCCGGTTGGTTCTCGGAGATGTATCGGATCACGTTATCAGTGAAGGTTTCCCAATAGGCCATGTGACTGCCCGACTTGCCACTCTCAACCGTAAGAGAGGCGTTAAGAAGGAATACCTTTTCCCGCCGGAACCATTCCGAAAGATCACCATGCTTGAACGTGTATGCCTTTGGGAACTCCGCGCTGAGCTCTTTGAAGATATTTTGGAGGGACGGCGGAATGCGTTCACTTGATGGGACTGAGAAGGATAGCCCCATTGCCTGGTTTTCTTGAATGTAAGGATCTTGGCCAATAAGCACTAGCTTGATCTCAAACAAGTTCATCTCAAAGACGCAAAGGATGTCGTCGGGCTTTGGATAGATCGTTTGACCCTCTACCCGCGCACTTTTTAGCTTTTTCGCAATCTTATTCAACCGATTCTTTTGTGCCTCGAACAACGGCAACCACGACGAGTGAACCTTAGAGAGATCCATATCTCACCTACTCAGACACTCATGTACTTCACTATTAACATAGCGCTCTATGTCATTTTTCGTCCTTAACGCTCTTAAGAACCACAAAAATGTGTCTTTAGTTATTTATCTCTATCCTAATTCACACACCACGCCACACTAAAATGCCATCCCCCACTTGAGAGCAAGTGCCTCCATCCGAATGCGATGATTCTGGTTGTTTGGGCTAACGTACCACGCCCGGGCAATTGGTTGGATGATTGCGAGTGCCATGTTTAGTTGTTCGGCACGCATCTTCCGTCTTGCCAAGAATGCTCGTGTGTACCTCTGGATTCGAGTGGCTGCAAAGTGACGAACATTGCGAAGCGTGAGGTTGAGAGCAACATCTTGACTGTAAATTCCACAGCAAAACGGCCGGCCGTCAAGCATCACATCAACGATGACCCCCCAACCCATTGGATCGAAATCATCTTGGAAGAGAATATCTCTTACAAGACCAATCATACACTTTATTGTTGGCTCACTCACCGGCTCGCTCCGAAACTCGGGTATATTTGATATGAAAATCAAATCACCCGGTTTGTATGTTAGATTATGGACCTCCGGTACATCCCTTAGATGAAGTTCAAAGCTAGATTGGTGTGCCATAACATGCCCACCCACATCCACCACATCCTCATTCAAGACCTCATTATCCATCAACGCGAGCTCATTTGCTATATCAATATCCATTTCTTCTTAGGTGGTTCACTTGCTTTGTGTCAATCCATTCATTTTTTCATTTTCTTGAATGAAAAGGGTTATTAACGTTCCTTTGCTCAACAAATCCTTAGGCGTTGCTTTATCTTGGAATAGTGTGCCTTTACAATATATATCGTGTGCTACAACATGATATTCATACATCATTGAGCCGTCAACGCAGTTAATCTCATAGAAGTATTTACAACTTCCAAATCTCACTGGTATATTGGTATTTTTGGGACGCTGAAAGTAGGCACAATTTTTACAAGGAAGGGCACCCGTGACAGATTTCATTATGTTCCGTATCCTGTATTTGCCGTATTTGGTGGAAGGGTTAACCCTAACCTAACCCTATCGTTTTTTGTGTTGAAGAACAGTAGGACCAAAGGCTACGCCATCATGCGTTACAAAGGCCCGGGGAGGTTCCGGAATTTCAAGCGATTTCTCTCGAAGATCTTCAGCCGGCCCATTTGGCGGTGATAACGTTTCGCTTTTAGCTTATTTTTGTGAAAAAATGATTAAACATCTAACAACAACTTATTCCAAGTCATGTCTCTTAAGAGGCCGTACAACATCGAGAACATAATTGAGGCGTTTTCTATGATGGAGAAGATTTCTCAGATCGCCCCTTCTGTGCGCTCGCCTGCCTTTTTGATGAAGGACAAAAATGCTTCCATCCGAAAGGAGTTGATGCTTGTCTCTAATCAGCTTGGTCAGATCCGCCTTCGAGCCGAGCTTCTTGCGGAGGAATTTATGGATGAGAACGCCCGAAAGCGTCAGAAGACGGACGATGGGTTTGTGGAGGTTTACTAGGTCAAAGTATGACATTTCTTATATCTCAACAAATAAGTAGTTAAATGAAAACGAGTAAAAGCAAAAAGGTGCCAAAAGTAACGGTGTCGGTTGGTCTGGATGCTTTCAAACCTGCCGATCTTCCCGGAACCTTTTATTCACGCTACAAGATCCCTGATGGGAAAAATGTGTACAAACCACATGGGTTCACGACTTCAAGTAGATTCATAACCGACCTTATGGAAAGTCCCGAAGACAAGCCATGCACTACCCATCTCGGTCAAGGCAATCATCGAGGTGATTGGTGGAACGATGAACAACTCATAGACACCAAAGAAAACCTAGTTGAGTTTGGTTCTGCCGTATGGGACTATCACGACCCAACGGTGAAAAAATCAGAGCATATCATTGATGGTCGCGAATTTTGTGTGCAACGCAACCCGTCAAAGGAAGACTTAGCTATGTCAGCATTTGCTAGATATTGGTTGTTTGGTACCAATGATAGGCCAAAAGATGGTACTTTGGGCTCCCTCGAATTTAGCAAATACATGCGCAAATTCAAAGTACCAGAGCAAGATTTATCGGCGCGTCCTGCTCAAGAGACAGTAGTTGCCAAAGGGCTCGAGCTTTTTATGAAGTGGAAAGACGCTTTAGCAACGGACCGTGATTTTGTACTTTATCGTTCGCTTCCAAGGAAAAATATAGGAAAGGATGCGAGTTTTTTGTCCGTTGGATGCTTTTACATGGCTGCGAGGTATATAGGCAAGGAACGTAGCACCCCGGTGAAGCATGCCGAAAAGGATGGTGTTGTTGCAATGATATTCATACCGGTGGGAACGCCTGTGCTGAAAATAGTTCAAAACTTGGGATATACACAGGTTGTTGAGTATCTCCTCCCACCAGGCACACTATGTCCGGTTGGGAGCGAAATAACAAAGCCGTTTCATGATAATGGTGTTGTTCCGGTACAACCTGTCATCTATGTACCCGGCAAACGCTTTCGCACGACACAGTATGAATCACAAAATGCTGCGAAGCAAGAACCCGCACAACAATCAGAGGCCCTGCCCCCGCCCGCAAACATCCCATCCACACCAAAAAAACCACGAAGCATCCGCAAGCCAAAAACCGTTACGGAATCGATTCCATTGCAAAATACAGACGACATCTCACCACCAAAGCCACAACGAGTTCGCAAGCCAAAAACCGTTACGGACGTTGACCCCCCATCACTTGTCGCAGTCGACACGGTTGGCACAGTTGGCACAGTTGGCACAGTTGGCACGGTTGGCACATCTGGCACGGTTGGCACATCTGGCACAGTCGGCACAATTGACACTACACCATCCAAGCCACGACGCGTTCGCAAATCAAAAGCTGCAAATGTTGAGTAACGGGATTTTACTTCGGGGTTTGTTTCACAATCTTACCTAGCATCACTGCTGTGTTGCCATCAAGGAATGCGATGCGCGAAAGACCCTCACAACTGTTGAAGGTGTCAACAATAAGCGGTTGAACAGGCTCAAACACCACCTCTGCCATCTCATTTGCTTTTAGGCTATGTGGTGAGTCGAGCTTCTTGCCACCCGTCTCTTTCCCAACCTTCCAATTGATGCCTTTTACACGGCATGCTGACCTTCCACAACGAACAAAACCAATAGGGCAGTATCCGGCCTTCACTTCGCCAGGAATGTCAAGCGATTGAATTTGAGCAGTGAAGTCTTTGCATGGTCCGAGTGTAGTGTCTGATTTTAGAATCATGACATCTCCGGTGCGTGGCATGTTGCCTTTATCAAGGCCTTTAATGTTCATGCCAACGTTATCTCCGGGACCTGCTTTGTCGCAACGCTTATGATGCATCTCAACGGTGAACACTTTGCCGACGCATGGGTTGGCAGTGGTGTGGGTGGGCAAGAAGATGACCTCATCACCCGGCTTGACTACTCCTTGCTCCACGCGACCGGCCAGAACATCACCAACACCCTTGATTTTGTATGCGCCGGAAATCGGCACACGTAGTGGCGCATTTATTTTACGGTCCGGAACAGTCACAAACTTGTTAAGGGCATCAAGAAGAGTGTGAACATTGACAGTTTGTCCCGACTGGTTAACAACGTCCACACCAGTCCACCAAGGCATGTTCGCCGAAGGCGTGATAAGGTTATCACCCATCCATCCTGAAATGGGGATCACAGGGACCGCAGTGTTAACAAAACTCTCCTTCCACCCAACGCGCACCAGCATGTGCTTCATCTCACTTGAAATCTCATCATATCGTTCCTTTTTGTAGCCTGCTGTATCCGTATCCATTTTGTTTACGCCCACAAGAAGTTGCTTCACACCTAGAAGGTTGATGAGGCGCGCGTGTTGACGGGTCTGGCCCTGAATCTCCGCCGCCTTATGGTCGCCCTTTTGAATGGCTGTCGTAAAGTTTCCATCTGCGGGAACCATCAGAAGACACACATCGGCTTGGGCAGCACCACTGATCATGTTCTTGATGAAGTCGCGATGACCAGGAGCATCAATGACCGTGTAGTGCCAAGAGTCGGTGAAAAACTCCTTGGTCGTACATGAAATAGTCACACCACGTTCGCGTTCCTCCTTTTGACGGTCCATGTAGAATGCAAACGCAAAAGATGACTTGCCAAGTGCGGATGCCTCATCACGAAGCTTGTCCATTTCGCGCTCTGGAATACCGCCAAGCTCAAATAGTAGCCGACCAGTTGTTGTGCTCTTTCCAGAGTCTACATGACCACAAATAACAATAGAAATGTGTTGTTTATTGTCGGTTGCAGTCGACATGTTTATATTTTATTTAGATAGTTCGTTTGTTTTTAAGTCAATCCATATTTGACAAGCTCGCCGTGCTCTTCATTATCCAAGGTGACCTAAATATCTATTTTAATGATCAAATTACGATCTTCTTTTTAGAGGCGCGCCCACCCCGAGGCGGCGACGTGGACGTGGAGGCAGAAGCGGACGTGCCCGACGTGCCCGACGTGCCTGACGTGCCTGACGTAGCGGACGTGCCCGACGTAGTTGACGTGGAGGCAGGTGCTTCGCCCTCATCAAAAAAGCGGAACTCTTCAATGTCAAACGCCACAGAATCGGCTGCCCCATGCAGGTTCAGGGCCTCGCTGAAAGTTTTCAAAATAACCTCAAGATGGTGGATGGCATTCTTGAAAGGCACACTCTCAATCTCCTTCACCTCTGCTGGAAAGACGACGGGGGTGAGCGAAGAGCCAAAATGTTCAAACAGCTTATGCTCTCCTCGATCCGTGTAAATTAACACTTCGGTTTTTAAAAGGGCTTTCGTTTTCAACTTGGCCACGTCATTAAAGCTCAAGTTTCGATTCAAAATTGAAGCAATCCTCTTGGCGCGTTCATAACGGTTTTGATTGGGCTTCGAACTTGTCTCAATTTTCACACGGTCAATGCGTGAAATATGTGTGTAAGAGCGATTGTTCAGATTTTTTAGAGTGACTTTGACCTCTTCAATATATAATTGAGGGGTGTAAGAGTTGAATTTCAAATGAACCGACGGCGAAAGGGCAATTTGACAAGAAATTATGTATGTAAATGCCCTAGAGTTCATAAGCTTAATTAAATCAAAGGTCTCGGCAATCGCTTTTTCAAAGAAAGGCAGGCGGTCGATCATGTATTGTTGGATAAAACGGTTGTGAATGGTTTTGGAGGCCACTCTGAGACTCACAAGGTCGGTAGGGTCCAGACGTTGGGCGATGTTTTTGAAAATATCTTTATGAAGATGGCTTATGTGATCCTTGGGCTCGCGTACTACTGTAGCATCGTTATAGGCATTGATAAAATCAGTTGCAGATTTGGGGTTCAAAGAACCGGCATTTACCATTTGGATGACACGGGTTAAAAATTGGGCATACTCGGCCGGACTCATGTTCGGGATGTTGTTCTCAAACTCGGGGAGCCGCATTTTTCGTGCACTCATGTTAGACTGGTTCGGTTCTACTATAAAGCTGATGTTTTATAGGGAATGCGCCACAAAAATTAATGCTTTGGTTTTTTACAAATCCTTACGTCATTACGTCTTTGATTGAAACGGAGGCCACTCGTATTCAATTTCAGTCCCAGTTTCACTATACGTAACATCGCCACTCGAGACGGTGTCCTCATTATCCGTCACCCCCTCACCCAAGGCATGTGATATTGGGGGATCGTCCAACGGTTCCTCGACGAGATCAATTTGGACAAAGGGATCCGACTCTGCCTTGATCTCTTCCTGCATGGGTACCTCGGGCTCCAACTCCAGTTCGGGTTCGGTTTTAGAATAAGGCTGGATAGGCGAAGGGCGAACCACAACTTTAATGTATACTGCTTGCGACGTTCCCACATATTCCGGTTTATTCTTGTCGGACAACACGAAGATGTCGTAAAAGACACCCTCACGCGTTATCTCTTGGAGGACCTTATATGTACGCGAACACGTACCATCCGTCGCCTTCCACACATTGAATCGTCCCCGCCGCACAAACGAACTCGTATCAAGAGTCATAACTGTAAGAGTCTTTGTTTTAACGATGTTGGCCTTCCAAAGAGCCGTCTCAACAAGTTTATGGACAACGTAGTTCTCTCTGTATAAATTGAATCCGATGTCAAGATGTTGTTCAGCATGTGCCGTTGGAATGTAGACTTGTTTCTCAAATTGCTTTCTCAAGATGTCTCTCGTCACGTTCATATTATTTACCCTAATACTTACCAAGAATTGTAAAATGAATTGTTGTGTCTACGTAAGTTAGAGATTGCGATGAACGACAAAGAAGAATCATCGCTTGCACTTCAATTCGACGAAAACCATTTGGTGCGACTCACATTCAACTTGACGTATGTGTTGCTGATGACAACAGCAACCATAACAATTATTGAGGCGCTCCGTAACAAGGACCCACGAATCCGGCACATTTTGAACATAGAAACCTGTATCTCGGTTGTTGCTGCATACTTCTATGGAGAGTTCATCAAACTAATACAAGAAAACCCAATCAATTACAAGCAAATCAATCAAATGCGGTATTCTGATTGGTTCATCACGACACCAATGATGTTGTTAGTGTTGTGTTTAGTACTCGCTTATAACAACGACGAAGAAGTTCACCTGTCCACATATGGTGTCATCTTGGCATTGAATATTCTAATGCTCCTTGCAGGATACCTTGGAACAATAGGTCAAATAGCTAGAACGCGAGCCCTTTTCATTGGATTCCTTGCATTCTTTGCCATGTTTGCCTACATATGGTTCATATTCCTACAAGGGCGCGCGCGTGGTAACAGCTTGCTAGTGTATATGTTGTTCTTCGTTATTTGGAGTATATACGGTCTTGTATATCTTTGGGAGGAACGGAAAAAGAATATGAGCTACAATGTTCTTGATCTTGTGGCGAAATGTCTAGTTGGCCTATTTCTTTGGGCATACTTTACACACATTCTCGTGGTTTAGGCTTAGCGTTCTAATATTCTTTTTGTATGTTTTATAAGCTTTGTAAGCTTTGAAGGCTAATATGATGAATGCTACGCAGAGCGTTAGCGTAATAAAATATGAAATTATGTACGAGTGTAGTGTCCTTCGAATCTTTTGACTTGTTTTGTGATCATGGTACTTCTTTATCATGGCAATGGCTAATGCTCTCTTGTTAGGATCACTATCGTTCAAACGGTACGCAAAGTGATTCCACGAGTCAAATATCAAACAATACAACAAAAACGGGTCTTCAATGGCAATCTTCGTGTAGTGCGGTACCGCCCCAATCATCTCGGCCATTTGATGGGAGTAATCGTACGGGTCAACCAAAAATGGAATGCGTTCCGCTTGGCACGGGAACTCTTTTTGTTGCCTCTCTTGATCCTTTTCATAAGTGAGACGCATCTCCGAAGGTGCCGGCAAAGAGATCTTTTGCGCAAACACTTTTGCGACCACCCGACTCTGGAGCTCGATGAGCATTGGTATGGATGTCAAGTATGGCCGAACGTACCCAACAAATGCTATGGACTGCGCCTCCGCCGAGCTGTCGCTGTCATGAATGGGGAACATGAGCTTATAGCGGTCCGCATCAAAGTGAGGCTTGGCAAACTCCACACAATCCATGTATTTGTAACCGGACGCGTATATGATGATGTCAATCGGAAAAGGCTCGTCAATTCCTTCGCATTTCACTGTATCTCCAACGATCTCGGTGACCTTTCCACACGGGGTCACCAATCCGAATGAGACCAAACGGACTATGTCCCGGCTCTTGTTGTAATACGAATTCAAGTAATCGCATTTTGGTCTCCATACATCAATATCAGAACCTCCTTTACCCCACCACAAGGCAAGCTTCTCGGGGTTCTCACCAAGGGCATTGTGAACGTAATGCTTTCCAACCACCTTCTTCACCATCCAGTTGATGCCCCGGCTATAGAACATATCCGCCGGCGATTCGCCCCCTAGAATCCGATCTTGAAACCATTGCCCGTTACGGATGCTAACGTATAGCTTCTTGCTATCTTTACATATGTCACCCGCGATGTCGCACGCCGTGTCGCTCCCCCCAATGATCAGAACGCGCTTGCCCTTGCACCGTGCCTTTATTTGTTCGTTATAAAAGTGCGAGTGGACCGTGAAGCCTTTAAACTCTTTAAATACGTCATCCTTGGGGTAGCTTGGGCACGTGTTCACACCCGTCGCAACAACCACGTTTCGCGCCTTCATCACCTCGCCATTCTGAAGACTAACATCCCACCCGCCTTCCCCGCGCACCAAACCTTTCACCTCACATTGCTTCCTTATCTTTTTATCGAGCCCAAAGTGGTACAAGTAGTCCATGAGGTGCTCTTGAACTAGTGATGAGTGGGGAAACTCCGGCCATTCTTCCGGAGGCGGAAAGTCGCTCGGGGAAAGGTAGAGCTTCGAAGTCACAGAGTACGTAAAATGTTGAACGCCCCCTGGCTTGTTGTCAATATTCCAAACCCCTCCCAAGTGATTCGACTTCTCCAATACTATGGCATTGAGACCCTCGTCGAGGCAGTGCTTTAATGTATAGATCCCAGAGAATCCGGAACCAATAATAATGACATCATATATCATCTAACTAAATAGCGCGCATCTACACATGGGAGCATAAAAGAAAAGAAATGAACACTAATCCAAACTAAATGCGAATGACCTTTTGCGCTTGAACAAGCGGTAGTATGAATCCTTTTTTGTAATCAAAAGAACACTCGTGCGCAAATGAGTCCCGATGCTTCTTACAGAACGTCTTGCCACACTTACATTTTCCAACACTCATCTCGAGAAGCTTTAGTCTCTTAGAGCAACATTCGCACATTGATCCCTCCCGGACTTGTTCCTTCTTCGTCTCGGTCTCCATCTCCCCACTCATATATTATATGTCGTAAAGCTTAAAGTTGGTGCTAGGATCATTTTTTACCAATATGAGATGTCCGTATAATCCCCACTTACCGCACCAACACAAACGGCAATTGCCTGGAGAAACTGGTAGTCGGTTTTAGGTGATATGCTCATGCGATGTATGCCGTAGGTGTCATTTAGATAACTACACATTTCTTCGATTTTCTTCTTGTTCACGCGAGGCGGTGGAAGGTCGGCCTTACTTGAAATGATCATCTTCTTTGGAACAACCATAGTCTTGATGATTTCTGACCACTTGATGAATTGCTTGAAGCGGACCTTGTGTGGCAATGACCAATCAACAACACCCCATACAACATCGATTTGTTCACCCTCAATCTCACTTTCTAGAAAGAACTTCACCTTTTTACAGTTGTATTTTTCCCATGCCTTTTGAATAAACCTCTTCCCTGCCCCTTTCTCACCAAGCAATAGAAAGTTGTATGTCTTTGCTTCGCTCATATTACTCTCAGTCTGCTCATCATCCTCATCCTGGCCTTTTTCCTTTTTGCGATTTTGTAGGCTTCGTACAATTGCTACAATGCCAATGAAGATAGTTGTGATAGCATATGGATTGATTCGTTTCATATTTGTTGCTAAAATATAATAGAACGAATTGATTCATTTTTTGGGTTCAATTTTCGACCTTTGGCTTCTTCATAAACCCGTAGTCATCTTCAACGGGTCTCGTTAGTTGCCACCCTTCGGATTTGAGTTCTTCAATGTACACTATATGTTCTTGAAGTCGCTTTATAATTGCGTCCAATGTCGCACAACCATCAAACATCCACTTTGCTCGAATGATCTCGTCATCTTCGTCATCATCTTCGCCCTCCTCACCCTCGTCCTCCTCACCCTCGTCCTCGCCCTCCTCGGCCTCCTCGGATTCGGATTCACTTAGAATCTCAGAATCGGACTCGTCATCGGCGGCCTCGCGAACGCAACAATCGTTACTACACATTCTTACTTTTATAGTATGTATAGTTTTCAACTTAAATGGTTTTTTACTTCCCATGTGCGTGCGGACATGCTTGGAATGGTACACCCTTCTGGCATAACAAGAGGAACACCTGTGAACCTATCTTCGCAATTAGTTTGTTCAAGCCAAGAATGCGCCAAACACTCCATAGCACTTGGCCGATCTTGGGAGTCCTTCGCCAAACACCGCATCACAAAATCCTTGGCCTCTGCCGAGACAGCCTCCCATTGTGACCCGGACCACGATGGTTCTGAATTCAGTATTTTTTGCCAAATCACATTTACCCGTGGTAAGGCCATTACATCATCGAACGGCATGCGACCGGTAAGAAGTTGATAGGCCATAACGCCTGCGCCCCATACGTCACTCGTTGGATATACTACAGAACGAAGGGCCTCAGGACTCATGTACCATGGTGTGCCAGTTATAAAGGTCAAAGAATCCGAAACTTCATCGAGACGTACCGCGGAGCCAAAGTCCGCAAGCTTCACCTCCGCATTGTCACTCGTGTCAGTGAAAAGGACATTACCCGGCTTGATATCGGCATGTACAATACCAACCCCATGAACATGGACAAGTCCGCGCATTACTCCACGCATGATGCTTGCGACTGTGTTCTCGGAGTAGATGTCTCCATACCGACCCGTAAAGTCCCGCACGGCACCTCCGCGACACCATTCCATAATAAGAGCGTATTCATCATCCGTTTCCATGGAATCGTATAGTTGTACCACCTTGGGCGAGAACGACAGAGAATGCAGACATGCCACCTCATTGAGGAATTTACGGCGCATACTTTCGGACTTTGGCATGATCTTACACACTCCCCGTATGCCAATAGTGTCTTGGCACTTGTATAACTTTGAAGTTCCTCCGGACGCAAGTGGTGCGGAGCGGTCTATTGCGTAGCGTAGCTTTGAATCGATACAACGGTGAAGCATAAAAAGCAATTATAACTTTTATGCGTCTCTCTTTTATGCCTTCTTGCCTCCTTGTCCCATGATTTTGCTTCACAAATGCATGTATTGGCTACAACGTTCGTTTGGCCCGGTCAAACGCTTCGAAGTAACTCCGCAAGGGCATTACGTTGTCTATCTTGTGCTTCCAGGAGTTCAAGAGAGCGATGTGTCAATTCGCATGACAGCAAACAATCATATCGATGTGAACTCGTATGTAACAAAGAATATCCGAGTCGACAACGCTATTGTTCAAGTACCTTGTTATCACCACGCTCTCATTACGGCTCCAAAAGGCCATACAATAGAAACAATAAAACGGAAATGGCAAAACGGGATCCTCATCATGACCTTCGATCGCGAATGCGTGCGTTTCAAATCGTAGAGATAGCCATCAAAATTATTGAAAATGAAACCATAACGATAAGCCATATAAGAATGATATCTTTCCAACCTAAGATGATTCTATGAGAGCTAAATGTATGCGAAAACAAAGATGCAACGGGTTGTTGGCAAATGGGGCACTTTGCGTGTGTTGGCTCGCTCACATTATTGGAATGATGGCATTGAAGCCATCCCATTATACACCTTTGGTGGAAGACGTGGCCACATAGCGTATGCGTGATGGTTTCGCACGTGTCAAGGATGTCATAGCATATAGGACACACACACTTATTGTTTGAATCCTTTGAAAAATAAATATTGGGAAAGCCAGATAAGCTCCTTTGGATCATGGCCTTGACCTTGTCGTTTACATTGTCCTTGTCAACATTCATTTTTTGAACAATATTCATTTTCTATGGGAATGACATATCACTACACCATATAGATGTGGTAATTTTAAAATTAAAAGAAAGACTATAAGACAAGTCTAATAGACTAAAAGACTCAATTTTCAAAATTCTCGGCCAGCATAGGATCCTAAAAGGCTTTTGGAAATGGCCGAAGGGTCGGCTCTCTCTCTCTGCTCATACTCTGAGCAAGTGAGCAAGGTTACAGTAAGGAGCACTCATGTACCATATTACTTATACTGGTTTCATTATACTCAAAATTTATATAACTCAAAATTAGTAATACCTTAAAATATCATAAAATAAACAATATCATAAAAGCCGTAATGGTACGCTTATTGGACCGTACAAAGTATGTGAGCAGTTTTTAGCTCATTATGCTAGCCATTTAGCTCATTATGCTAGCATTTTAGCTCATTATGCTAGCATTTTGGCTCAGTATGCTAGCATTTGCTCCAAATATTAGCATACGCTTTCTTAACAGCAGAATGGTACATATTTCGTTCAGTTTCGTACATTTATGAAGGTAAATTGCTCACTTGGCCGTTTTGCTACATCAAACTGTTTTTGTTCAAGTGACGAGTCTAGTTTAAATTCCAATAAAAAAATCATAATTTGATGATTTCCAATTGCTCACTATAAAACAAATACCCGAAATTGTTCATTGCCATATATGAAAGCATTACCGTATGCTATTATAATTAAATGTTTGCTCCGCATATCCGCAAATGCTATCATATTATCCGCAAATGCTATCATATTGTCCGCAAATGCTATCATTTGATGATAACATCTAAGTGAGCAAGCGATCAAGCGAGCAGGTTATATGAAACATTTCATAACAAAAGTACAGCATATTGGTAAGAAGGTCAATTAAATTTAATGTATTGTCTTGCTCACCTTTACGTAAGCAAGTGAGCAAGACAAGTGAGCAAGTGAGCAAGGCAAGTGAGCTAAACTAGATATAAAGGGTTATGTATTCATACATAGAAGACGTAACATTTTTACATCATACTTTTATAGGAATTGATTCAGGAAATGATTATTTGTTCATGTTGCCCATACAAAACGGATAGGCCGTATAATATGAATAGACACATGGTGACTAAACATATAGATGTAGATGACACGGTGACAACAGATGGTAACTTACAACTTGAATCATCTTTTACATGCGATCAATGTAGTTCTACATTTGCGAAAAGGTCAAATTTAGTACGACATGTTTTGACATGTAAGGGCAAAAAGTTGTCAAGTTTGAAATGTAGATATTGTATGAAATCTTTTAGCTTTACATCAAGTAAATGCCGTCATGAACATGTTTGTCAACATAATCCATGTTCAACACAAAGCAAAGGGGTATCAATTGTGAATAACATCCAAAACACAACCACCACCAATACCAACATCCAAAACATTCAAAATAACAATAATAACATTAACATCATCGTGTATGATCCCAGCAATCTACCCTTTCTCACAGATCACATCGATTTGCAGAAGCTCAAGGACATTCTAAGCTTGGACGATGAGAAGTCCATTGTACAGTTGTATAGTCGCGAGCTGATGGACCGCATCGAAAACCAATGTATCCGCAAGACGAACCTTAGGGCCTCGCACTCACAAGTTCACGTTGGAAACAACAAATGGCAGTCGCTTTTAGACAAGGAGCTCTACCCCAAGCTGATGTGTAATATTGCGGACGGGTTTAGCACTCTCCTCAATGGGAAAAAAGATGAAAAATGGGCAAAGATTCAGAGACATGTCTTCCAAAAGATGATGCCTTTCTTGGATTACCTATCGGACTCGGGCTACTGTAACAACGACGAGAAGCAAAAGGAAGTCCTCGAAAACTTCAATACCCTCGTTCAAGAGCTTAAACTCATAGCTTTTGACTTGACACTACAGACGGGCAAGCAAGTCAATAAGGTCATATGAATTCACATGAAGGTACAGCTTACGGGTTCATTAATTTTTTTGTAGATTCTCCGTGCGAGAACCTTGGGATCCACAATCGGTATTTCTAAAGTGATGGGCTTATTCATGAAAGACAAAATAGAAGATACCTTTGACCCACCGCCATAAACCCGCATTACTGGTATTGTACCTCCTAATTGGTAGTTGTTGTTGATGTCTTTTTGTTGTGTCGATGCGGAATCATCACTTGACATTTGGGATTCATGAAGGTCGTTATTGTTATTATGAATTTCGGAAGTTGACATTTGGGATTCATTGAGGTGTCTTGGTCTTTGTTCACGACCTTCATCGGAACTCGTTAACCCATACGTCATCTCGTTTCTTTTTCGTTTATTGCGTTCTCTCAACGTTTCTTCGTCTACGGTTTCTTTAAAGGATTGATCGTCTAGGATATCCCCGGCTACCTCAACACCGGTAGGAGTAGCAACATCAGTAGCTTCCTCATTTACTATAATCCCATCTTCTCCAACTTGAGCTATCGCACTGTTTTCAGAAAACATCCGGACAAGCTCATCATACGTTACATAATCATCATCGTTCATGGCATCTTTCAAGACACTTGTATAGTCAAACATATTACACATATAGTCAACACTATTTATAGAAAATGACACGGAATCGCCAACAATAGTGGCACTTTCCGAAAGCATAAAAAATGGTTCATCAAGGATCGGATCAAAGTCCTCCAGTGCGATTGATATGGTTTCAGATGTACTTGATGGCACTTGCACGGATTCTGATATTGGTTGTCTTTTATTATGGGTAATGAATGCACCAAGTTCCTCATTTGTTGCGTATCCGGGTAGATCATTATCATAAAGATCCATGTAATCTTCCATAAGGGCATTTTGCTCGTACTTTTCATTGAATACCAAATTTGCAATCAAAATACATAGTTGAAGAGCATCATCGCTTATAAGATCAGTACTTTTGTCTAGTAAATCACTAATTCGCTTGAAAACTATATCAAGATCATATTCTATTGTAGTTTGAATGTTGACGGAATCATCTCCACCACCACCGTGTATTTCTGCCGCAAAATGTTTTTTCATTACATCTAAGAGATAGGCAATATCCCACTTTACCTTTTTTGAGTCATCTTGGGTGTCTAAAACTGTTTGTAATTTTTTTAGGAACGTTTGATGCTTGGAAAGAATATTTGATTTGCGCAATTTTATAATCTTTTGGAGGTCTTGAAGACCTAATACACTTCCTTTCGTGAAGGCGAGAGCCCTCTTGGATTTGCGCAATGGATTTTGTATTTTATCAATTTGTTTGTTTAGAACTCTTAATGTCGAGAGTAGATGATTTTCGTCTTTCTTTTGTCTACTTTTATCTAGTTTTTCAATGTCAAATTTGTGAATAATGCCCTCAATTTTTCGAATCTCTTCCGAATTAACTCCTTCTAATACGGAGTTGCCATTCAATGTTATAAGTTGGCGAAGGGAGTTGATTTCACGAGCAAGTGCGGTTTGATTTTGTAGTGTGGTCTCATAAAACTTTAGGAGCTTAAAGTAATCTTTTTCGGGTTGTGCTCCAAAATAACGATAAATATCTCTTGAATCGGATCCACGGGGTTTCCTTGTTTGAATTTTTTGTGAAAGAAAATTCCATTTGCGAATGTTTTCCATAGATGTCTTGTAAACTCCATATATGTTGACATGTAGACCCTCTAATGATTCCAATGGTTCTATGATGTGTGACCATTCGTGAGCTGGTATTCCTCGTTCTATTATTACTTCAAGTGTTCTTAAAACCCCAGTTATGCTATCAATTACTTGCTGACGGAGTGTGCTATCCACAAAGACTTTAATGAAAGATATATGTAGCCCCGCATCTGCGATTTCTGTTTTAATTCTGAAATAGAGTTTTTGAATTTTGATGTATTTTTTTGTTACGTCAACCTCCGTATCAAAAAGGTAATCTTCTTGAATCCAAGGGTTAATTACTTCATCAAGAGTTAAGGTTCCATAATTTACCACGTTTACGAGCTTTAAAATAGAAACCTCAATAAATAACAAAAGCTCCATCACAACTGCATTTGCGAAAAGGCTTACTTTCAAATCAGTATTGTTTTCAAGGATCGATTTGTTTTGCTCTGAAAACCCTTTATAAAGTTGGGGCAATGTTATTTGTTGACCGCAAAAAGCCTGTTTTAACGAACTTGTCATGGTTAGGCACTCGTCAAGTTGTTGCCACAAGGAATCTGAATCACTGCTTGATTGGTTTATTTCAATAGATACTTTTTGATACAAACGCAAGAGTGCTTCATCGTGTTTTATGTCAATCATGAGGGATTTAATTGATCTCATCATTGCGCGCTCATCGAACACTGCCCCCAAGCTTTTGATGTAATACATATTTTCAGTTTCAATCTTATTTGTTATGATGATTGGAGTAGTAGGAGTGGTTTTTGACTCCAAAAGGGCGTATGCTGCAGCACTCAGATCGTTTGTTAAGAACATACGACGTTTACGTGACTCATCATCAACCGTAGATGTTTTTGCTTGCAACCAGTCTCCTGCCCGTTTCATGTCAAAAATATATTTGATTTTGTCGTCCTTGGTATAGTAGTCGTTGTTACCAAACGGTTGTTCGGAAGATAAGAACAACCTTTTTTTAACATGGAATATGGAATTGTCTATTGTTTTTGGGTCATTTATTTCTAAAATTACTTTTGAAAAGCCCGGGACACCTGAACGTCCTTCACTAGTCACAAGAACGTTAGCTTTTTGTACTTCTCTATTACTGTTCAAGTATTCAATACCAACTTGTTTGTCTTGTGTTCTAGCATCAATTGATATATTCGTTAAAAAGCTGATTATCTCATTTTGGATGGATTCTAGCTTTGCAGTGTATGGTTGGTAAATAATGCACGGAGCATCGTCGGAAACAGTTTCATCCTCGTCAAGACCAACAGTTTCGCCACCATCACCGTCACCATTCTCATTTCTTGGTCTTTTGGGCGCTCCTCCTATTTTTTGTCTTTTCACTTGATCCGTGATTGGTACATAACCATCCTTATCGTATATCATTGCTTGCGTCACATGTATCTCGCTTTTGGAATTTGGAACCTCGCACAAAACAACGTTTTTGATCTTACTGGTGTCCACAATGTAAGCTATGCTGACATTTTCATCATTTACATCGAAGAGCGTATCAATGAGGTTATTAAGTGCTTTCTTCGAATTTTCTTTTTTAAGTTCTTTGTCTTTTGAAGTTTCATAGTACATAACATGTGTCGATAAAGGTAGTTCCGTCATCAAACAATGAAGAATACTTATAACATCTAGAATGCCATTTTCAATGGAAGTATACATGGACGGTTTTTTCCAGCTAGATATTTTGAGGATTACGTCAATCAAGGTCTTATGAGTAACATTATATAAGAAGTTTGGAGTATTGATAGAGCCAAGACGGAGCTCATTATTCAATTTTACAAATTTTTCAATACTTATTTTTTCAATAAATGAAATGACTTCCTTGGTTGTATCGTCAATATCTTTCTTGATGTACCTGTCAATAATCAAATGAGCTAAGCCAGCCCCCGTTGCTCGCGCCCCTTTGAAGTCGTGACATGTATCCCATAAGGCAAGAAGCCTTTTCACCTTTAGCTGACCTTCACGTGAATCTTGTGTTTCGCCCATCCGAAAACTCGTTAACCATAGATTCGATATTTATTCGACACCACCTCAGTAAGAAGAGCACCCGGACTTCATACGGTACAAGTAACAAAAATAAAAACATTTCTACTCGATAATCGGTTGGTTTTTAGCATTTAATATACAACTATAACGCAAATCGATACCGCCTTCTTATATCTTTCAAATGGACGCGCTTTTTGCCCACAATAATGTAGTCTCCATTTGTTTTACTGGTATGCAGTTTATAGACGCTTCCCTCAAATTTGACATTTGAATGTTGAGGTTTCGCACCTCCATCAACCGTCTTAATCCTCTTCATGAAGTCTGTCAAGGGAATCCCCCTCATATTTTCTGACCCGTGTATTAGAACAGTAATGTTTTGAGGGGTAGCGGACGGGACGAATCTCCGAATAATCGTTAACATCACTTGGACAAGAGGTAATATTTTCTCATCTTTCCCGTTCATGACAGTGAGGGTGTGATACGGAGGGTTGAAGAATAGAATATGGCTAAACTCCGGCAGCACTTTATTCAAGGAAATCCCTTGGTTCTCTCCTGTCGTGTTAATATGTAACTGATATGAGTCGCCTTGAAACTCAAAATTTATAGACGGCCAAATCCATTGAGATCCCGACTTGAATGGCACTGCCGTGTGGAGCTCGGGTACGGGCATCGTCCGATTTCTCATAATTTCTGCGCGCGTATGCAGATCTAACAACATCTTATTATCAATGACCTCTTTGACATCGTTCGGCAAGCCTTCAAGCAGGCTTTGTAATGATAGGTTCTTTGAGCCTTCCGCTGACCGCCGTAGCGATCGTTCCAACTTTGGACTTGACATCGACATTGTCATATATTTATTTGGAGAGAAAATCATTTTAAGTCGATCACAGTCTTAACAGATTCAAGAGCTCCCTCGGTCCATCCACGATCGTACAAGGCAACTGCTTCGCCAACCACATAAACACTATCCATGGGTCGGCGGGCCTGTTCCATTACTTTTTCCGCCCCCGGCCCTGGTCGCACATAGTGAGTTCCCACATCCCAGAATTTCCCAAGCATCTTGGTTATTCTCAATGTCCCCGCACCGTGCCCACCCGCTCCACCCACTCCCAATGCGTCCTCTACCAATCCCGCAAAGAAGTTCCTATTATCAATTGTATCCTCAATGCGCCCCGCCAACCGCATAGCTGACTCATTGTCACTATAGGCAATCATATAGATGCCTCGCACCGCGTCCATTGGGATTATTTTTTGTAATGGACCTTTTACGACCATGTAACTTGTCACCAAGCTTGCCATCACGGCACGTGATTTCTTTTCAAACATCGCGTATACCCGTAAGAACGGTTGGCCCTCAATCATAGCGTATACCGTTTCCATCGGAAAGAGTCTGCGTAACACGGGTACCGTAACTGCTACGATTACTTTCGTGGCAAAAATGTGATGCCCACGATCACCGCCGTCCACCATTTCCACACGGCAACCCGCTTCTCGGCCTCGGCTCTTAATGCCTGTGACCATGGTTTCATACCGTATATGGCGAGATCCCACGCTACGAACGAGTGATGCTATAAGCGTCTTCCATGGAACCACAAACCCCTTACAACCATCGCCATCGCTATCGCCGTGCATATTCACATTGTCATCGAGGCCGTAGTGCTTCACAACATCCAACGCATTCTCTCGTAACATGTCCGTATAACCTAAAGATGTCACAAAGCCCGCCGCTTTATCTTTCCCAAGGATGCGTTGAGCATATGTCTTGAAAGTGATGCGCGAGCTCAAGGGGCCCGCAAGAAGTGTTTGATACGGACCGTTTACATCCGTGATATCCACATTGTCCCGATCAACACCTGGACCGTATATGATTTTCCGCGGGAACTCATGAACCGGAAGGCCGAGCTCGGCAATAAGCGAAGCCAGTAGGCGGTCTTTACCTAATCGTCCAATACCTGCCCCCAACGGCACCTCAATGCCTCCAAACTTATTTGTAAGGATGCGCCCGCCAGCGCGAGTAGTTGCTTCAACTATCACGAAAGACCCATTTGGGTTGCGCTTCTTCCATTCGTACGCAGCATAAAGACCCGCCACCCCGGCACCCACGACACAAAGATCATACTCGGATGGCATATTACGTTATGTACTAAGTCACTTACTTAATACGTTACCACAAAAAGAAGCCCAATAAGAAACCACCTAGAATAATCCACACAGATTTAGAAAAATTACGATGATAACTTTGTATGAATCCTCCTGGTAGCTCTTTAACGAGTATTGAAAGTATTGTGAACAGTCATAAAGAATATGGCAAGGAGCAATTGGGGCATTACAAGCGATACGTGAGAGAACACATTGATTTTTCCACATATTGCATAAAAAGGGCGCTTAAGTGTGAGCAACAAATTGATATGCTTTTGCTAAGGCTATCAAATCCACCGGAGACACTCGATGACCTAATAAATCAGATATACCCACTTCCAAATCATAAGCATCAATATGATACCTTGAAAAAGTTAAGTAAATATGATGGATGGAACTGTACCAAGTATGAAAAGAACACAGCCACATCCCGTCGCCTTGCGGACGTGGAAGGCACGTTCAAAGTTCAAGGTGAAGAAGAAAAAGAATACAATGTAAAACTGTTCAAACAAGGAACAAATGAGAAAGGAAGCTTTTCGTGCAACTGTCCAGACCACACGTTCAATTCAAAAAAGAAAAATATCGTTTGCAAGCACATCTGTTATGTGGTGTGTAAAATGGCAAATATACTCGATATTGCTTATTTCGAAAGCAAACAACTCACACGAGAGCAGTTTGACAAGGTCTTGACTGTCGCAGTGGCTAGGAACAATGCCTGAAAGCTCGGAATCCGATCTACTTGAAGGCCATCGTTGTCAACCATACGAGAACCATCACGGTGAAGAATAGCATAAACAGCATGAACCACGAGTATAGGTAGTACACGTATCTCATGCTATTGTCCGAGCAGGTACATGCGACCGTTCGAAGCTTGTTCAAGTAAATGATGGATGAAATGAAGTACGCAATGTAGACAACTGAAAGAATCACAGTCCATACAACCATGGGTGCTAACACCAAGTTCACGTGTTTTCTCGAATACTTCACAAACTCTTTCCCAACAAAAAGGCTCGCAAACAGCATGACCACGCGAAGCCCAAGGAGGACAATCGAAGTTATGTAAAGTTTGTTGTAGGGGTCCATAAGTGCGCACTCGCATCTCTCCACCTTCATGCGGTACAAAAAGTACACAATGACCGCAAAGAAGATGATGTGAACGAGGCCGGCAATAACAAGTTGCATCTTTCTTTTATCTATAACTTAACCTTCACTTTTTAATTTTTTAGACACTTTGTTCAAACTCCGAAGCGAAACAACACCTGCTTAGCTTACGCAATTCAGATTGCTTGAATTCCCATCGAAGCTCATGGTTTTCAGCGCATAATGCTTCTGCCTCTCTCCGCGTGCTGACGAGTTTCACGAATTGGCCGTTATTCTTGTAAACGGCACATACGCACTGCCGATACGCCATCCAATCGACCTCGTCGAACTTATGGTCTTCCATCCTCACTCACAATACTCGACTTATGCCTTCCTATACTATATAATTATGGTTTTAGATGAGTTCTCCCATCAGTTTTTTAGCTAACGTAACTAAAAGTATAAAAATTATACCGTAAAAGTATACCGTGAGTGCGAGCGACATGAAGCTCCCAACTATACCCTTCGTGATCATCCTTGACATTGATTCCACAATCGTGGGAGACGTAGCCTATGTTATGGAAGAGTCTTCCTTACACGAAATGCTACGTCAAAAGTGTGCAATGGATGACACTGTTCCATGTTCTCGCCTCAAGGGTAACTTTGTTGAAGCATTTGAAGGTGGCTTGCTAAGACCGTACGTGAAAGAGTTTCTCATGGCCATGCAATCAGCTTATAGCCCTCTTGAAATATTTGTCTTCAGTTCTGGATCGGATCATTGGGTTCCCATTATCGTTTCAGAGATCGAGAAATATTGCGGGATACATGTCCATCGTCCATTGTTCTCTAGAGGCGACACGGTTCTAGGTGCGGATCAATTGGGAGCATATAGCTTTACAAAGTCCATTAACTTGGTCTCCGTTCGCATCATCAATGCTCTCAAAGACCGTTATAAGGCACTAAACACGGAGGAAAACTGTAAGCACATGATTGCTAGCCGACTCCTCATGCTCGACGATCGGTCGGATGTCATCATTGATCAAGCATCCCGCCATATCAAGGTCCCGGCGTATAACTACAGCTACGCTTATGATATCACGTGCGGATTGCCAAAGAGCCTAAGAGAGAGCCCCCTTGTCGCACAATATATGAAGGCTATGACCAAAGGATCGTCTGTTAGCTATCCGTTCATCGATTTGTCCTCATCCTCACCCTCATCCAACGATAACCATGAGGCACGCATGCGCTATCATTTGGAGATGGCTTCGTTGATGGAGCGCATGCTACAATCCAACGCAAGCTACACGAGCGATACAGTATTCAAGAAGCTTCTCAAGATGCTTGTAAAGAAAGAAAAGGCCGTTTACAAAGATTGGCCGGACAAGGTCATACGGAGCATCAACAAGAGACTTGACACCAAATGATTCCAAACTCTTATTCGCGAACGTGCGCACACTTCGTCGCTCCCAAAAGGAACGGCGACCATCGGAACGATTTGCCATATGAGAGTTGTTGATATTGGACGTAGTCAATGAAGCCATAAAGGAGGACGGCAAGGGCCATGGCAAAGATTCCTTTGGACATCATAATTACCCTTTCGTTTTGTTCGTCCGTGATCATACCGCGTTCTTTGTAGTAGTTGCGCTGGGTATTGATAAGGTACAACATGAGAACGAGCCCAAAGAACACCAAGTTGGGCACCAGCTTGCTCTTTGATGATATGAGAAAGATCACGTAGATGATGAGAGCCATCTGGATCGTGTCAATAACGTTGCCACTGCTCCAATCGTTATTTGCCATCTTGTCGACTTCCTTGTTGAAACTCCAACCGCCCTCGAGCATAATGAAGACAAAAACTAGCAAGATGCCTAACAAATGCCTAAAGTACTTGGACTCGACCAAAAGTCGCTGCATCTGGCACGAGAGTATGTCATTGATGTAACCACTTGTAACCACGGCGTAAATGAGAAAGATAAAGGCAAACCTCGACAAGAACACTTCCATCACTAACCCTTTAGGCACACTAAAATCGAGAGAGGGAAAGAACAATCAACTTACCCAACTATATTTGCTAGAGATTGCGTATGAACGGATCCCATCGCTCGGAACTCTTGGAGGCATGCCCTATTGAAGGGTATTTGATGGACTCCACCATTTTTCTCTTGCTGATACGCCTCAATTGCAGCAAACACTTTGGAAGTCTCAATGTAAAACCGCTTACACATGAAATGTTCCGGAATGGCATACACCAATATCATATAATTCAGATTTTTTTGAAATTCACTGTCTTGATCATACATGAGAGTGGTTTGAATATGTATACCTCCTTGTTTATAATGTTGTACAACAGGTTGTACAATATGTTCGTATATCATATGAATCATGGCTTCTGTAAGGAGCGAACAGGAACGGGAATCAAGCTTTTTTTCATTTTCTTCTGTTTCCTTCAATTGATTGAAGGCTATATGTAAAGTTTGAATAACATCTAACCAATCTGGTTCGTACTTATACACGTGGCCAAGCGTTTGATGACCTAGAACGCGAAGCCTATTGAAGCACAAAGAACCGGGCTCTATATGAGCATCTAAATCAAGAGTACAATCCATACACCGGTCGATGAAATATTCAAAGGGGTTTGAGGGATCTTCCGTGTATCCACAATAATGACTAGTCATCCATCTCCGATCATTGAAACCATGGATTCCAATGGTCAGGTGACCATTATAAAAGGGCTCTTGTGTTGATGAACACGTCGTAAAAAGACAATTCATATCATCAACTCGATAGGCATCTACCCATTTCCCAGATGGATTACAACTTATGTAATATGTCCTTCCTCCTATCTCGAGACACCGCATAGTTTCTTGGGTAACCTCATTGTCAAAAAAGATCACTTGTACGCGTGTTGACGGAAGATCATGTAAGAAATGTTTCATACGAATAGCATAGGCATCCATTGCTAAACCATCTTGATGTAGCATGTAAGAATAAAAAATATTTAAATGATTATACAGCCAAGGCTGTAACTCTTACCCTATAAAAGCACAGTGGTATAATCTTGGCGGAAAATAGTAAAAATACAAACAAATACGTAGTTTAAAGAATTTGCGCTATAATAAATCACTTACTATATAAAAATCATGTTGCGCCGCACGATACCACTCTCGCTTGAGACGCCTCGCATTTGTAAAGATTGTGCATACTTTCGACCAAGTGACCGATTCTGGAGAATTGATAAAAATGCTACCGTTTTTGGTTATTGTGAGAAGTTCGGAAAGACGGATCTAGTAACGGGGGACGTAGAGCTCACATACGCATCTCTATGCAGAGAAGACGAAACAAAATGTGGGGCAGTAGGCATCCACTATCAATCAAAAACGAGCGCAAACGAACATGGGAAAAGCTCGTAAAAAGGCTTACTATCCACCAATAATATTCTTTTTTACGAAATATGACATTTACATGGGCCTATAGTGGGCCGGCTGCGATAGCCCCTAGTTTTTCATTTGATTGTACTCTTCTTCATCCATCATCGTCCATTCATAGTCATATATCTTGTTTAGTTCAATTTGTTTCACTTCATACATCGTGTCATCCTTTGTCTCTTTGTTCATACGCTTGCATGTTTCAACGGCGATGAATTGTTCTTGAAAAATACCTACAAAGAAGGGTTCGGGAGGACCCTCATAAGAGGTTTCTTTAAAACCCATAATTAGCCACATGATGTATGGGATGTGTAGAATAGATCTGAGGTTTTTTTTAAGTAAATTAGGAGGTGGGAGGTAAATGAGATTCGAGTGTTTTAAGGATGTAAATCATTTTTTCAGTCAGTTCTTGAATCTTTCGATTCAAACAAGGAGTGTCTCACAATGGTATGGAAAAATGAAGGCGTATAGAGATGAAAGTGTAAATATATACAATAATGTCGCTTGCTGATGCTGTAAAAGAAGCTGAAGAGAAATGGATTGTTAGCCAATTACATGACAAATCGATACCGGGATTGGCGTGGTGGAAGCGTTGGGACAGGATAAGCAAACATCGGTGTGTTACATTTGATATAATCCAAAAATACCCTAACCTTCAATGGGACTGGAATTCAATCAGTAAAGGTAATCCAAACATCACATGGGATATTGTTCAAGCGAACCCCAACATGCCATGGCATTGGAGTGAGCTGAGTGGCAACCCGATTGTGACATGGGAAATAGTTCAACAAAACCCAGAAAAAGCTTGGAATTGGAAGTATTTTAGCGAGAACCCCAATATTTCTTGGGACATCATCAAAAAGCATCCAAACCTACCATGGGATTGGTTTACTTTAAGTTTAAAACCAAATATTCCGTGGGATGTCGTGGGAGCCCATATGGATAAAAATTGGGAATGGGAGCAACTATCTCAAAGCAGTGATATCGATTGGAACCTTGTGCGCAAATACCCAACTAAGAGCTGGGATTACCATCAGCTCATTAAGCACAAGTCTTTACCATGGGATATTGTTCAACCTTTGATTGTTATGGATATGAAATTGATGCCGTTATTTTCATATTGGGATTGGAAAGAGTTAAGCAAACATTCATGTGTTACTTGGGAAATAGTAAATGCAAACCCAAACTTGCCATGGAATTGGCATGAGTTAAGTCAAAACCCAAATATTACATGGGACATTGTCAAAGCAAACATTCGCAAGCCATGGGCTTTGAATGTCGTTAAACTAGACACCCTACTTTGTCTATCTACGGAAAAAGAAGTGAATTGTGCTAGGAAGTTCTTTGCAGCTCGAAGAATACAGCGAGCATTCAAAGAGGCCTTTACCAATCCTTCGTTCAAATTGTGTCGAAAGCGCTTACAAGACGAGTTTGAGGCGCTTGAGAGTATAGCCGAAGCTTAAACTTTACGTTGTTTATTTTTGTTATGTTGACGTGCTCGACATGCTGTCGCTTTCAAAATTCATTGAGGAGGCGAAACGTGAATGGGTTATAAACAAACTCAAAGATCCTTTTATTAAATGGGATTGGTGTTGTGTAAGCTGGAGTTCCTTTATAACATGGGAAATGATACAAACAAATCCAGAAATGCCATGGGATTGGTTACACATAAGCCGAAATCCAAATATTACATGGGATATTGTCCAAGCTTACCCAGATAAGCCATGGGATTGGTACGGTTTAAGTGAAAATAAAAATATTACATGGGACATCATAAAGGAAAATTTAGAAAAGCCATGGTATTGGGATGCCTTGAGTTGTAATAGAAATATCAATTGGGATCAAGTTGATGCGAATATGCCATGGGATTGGGATTTTCTAAGTTCAAACCAAGGCATAACATGGAACTTTGTTCAATCGAATCCAGATAAACCATGGAATTGGAACTGGAGAGGGCTAAGTAGAAATCAATGTGTTACATGGAAAATTGTCCAAGAAAACCCCGACAAACCATGGGATTATGAGGGATTATGCCGTAATCCAAGCATCACATGGGACATTGTTCAAGCCCATCCAGACGAGCCATGGGATTGGTATGAATTAAGTAGAAACGAAAATATTACATGGGACATTGTTCAAGCATATCCAGATAAACCATGGGATTTACCAGCTTTTAGCAGAAAGACGTGTATAACATGGGACATCATTCAAAAAAACCCAAATATTTCATGGGAGTGGTGGGCTGTCAGTGGCAATAAATGTGTAACATGGGATATCGTTCAAAACAACCCAAATATACCATGGGATTATGAGTGCTTAAGTTATAATCGAAATATTACATATGATATGGTAAAATCGAATCCACATATTCAATGGATGCCTTATTTTGCACGTGAGGAAAGTCTTTTACATGTACCTGACAGCGAAATTGAAACATATGCACGGACCTATATCGCTGCTCGACAAATACAACATGCTCTCAAAGAGGCTTACTACAATCCGGAAAACAAGTTATGTCGCAATCGGTTGCGTCGCGAGTTTGAGAGTATGGAAAAAGATCTACGACCATAACACGGGTTTGCGAATGTATTATGAACTTAACGCATTCAAAAAAATGATACCATCTCTAAGATATGAGCAACACAAACCACAACCATGGATCCGTCTACTATTCTCGGCTACTTGGGTGGAGGTATTCTATGCGTACAAAGCGTCCCACAGGTTATCAAAGTGTGGCGTAGTCGGTCCGCAAAGGACATTTCTTACATCAGTCTACTGACATATTTGATGGGAGGATCTCTAACAATCGCATATGGAGTTCTTATTGGGCAACCGCCAATATATGCTACTCTTGCGTTTTCAATGACAACCGTAAGCACCCTTCTATGTAGTAAAGTATACTTTGAGAGGTATGAGAATCAAAACAAAGCCATCTTAGTCGTGTAGTATAGAAACTTACGCGAAGGGGTCGTGTTTGAGCAGTATAGAGCACGCAATATGAGGTTGCATGGATAGTTTGTAAACTATTCGGCGTTTTGTGCCCTTAACTATGATGTCACCGCTCGCATGTATGCCTTTGTCAAAGAAATCGTTTACAATCTTCATGAACTCGTCTACGCCCTCCATTTCAGAGGTCAAACCAAGACCTTGAAGTTGATTTAGTGCGTCATCAATCTCGGCATGCCGTTGCTCGAGTGTCTTTCCCTTTTTCATCTTGTTAATGCCACACTATGATAACTTTATACGATATTTAGCCATTTTATGACGAGCTTTGCGTCTGCGTACGACTTGTTGTGGATCTTTATTGCCAAACCACAATTGGGACCACAGTTCCACTAAAACCCATTGATTTCTCAATAAACCCAACAAAGACCCGACGCGGTTTGCGGCCCCTGGTGGTAAACTTTCGCAATTCTTTCCCATTCCTCCTCCCCATAAGGTAACTTTATCTTAACACTTCCCACTCCCTCCCCTATCGGCCGATAGGGGAGGGAGTGGGAAGAGGAGGGGAAGGGTTACCGGATGGGGGAAGGGGAATGGGATGAAAATGAGCTTTTATACCGCTTGGGCCCGCGTTCTGCGTCTAATCTTTGTCATATTCATTGAGGTTTCATTGGTTTTCTGTGGAACGGGGTTACTTTTGTGGGTTGGCAATACGGTTTCACAACAAGTCATAATCGCACTTAAATATGATAAAAATGAGATATAGTTAAGTGAATAATTGATAAGACTCATTATACAGTGTAACGTTTGTGATGACAGCGATTTACAGCGATTTCCTTGAGTCGTAAGGCTCCTATCTTGAGAGCAACCATATGACGTGTAGTAAATGACTTCAATATAAACGTTATGATCTTGTAGTTTCGAATGGATATTACAGTTAATGAAAATTACATACACACTTGCTTTCTCGGCTTAGATGTTCAAACTCTTTACCAAAGCTCATTGCTATTGTACGACGTTGTACTAAAAAGTTTTGACCTCGATCAAGGTGCTTATAAAGGTAGAAGTACTCTCTCCACCAAAGTATTCAATCTTTACAATGTATTCTTCTATCCATTTGATGGCTTTCATGAGCTTTTCCTTGCTATCCGTGAAGCATTCCGTGCTTGTAACTACCAAGAATGTACAGAAAACAAATACTATATACAGTGTTGGTTGAATGTATACAAAAAAGATGACTTCATCAATTGGCATTCTCATTGGTTACCAAAGTATAAAAGTTGGCATGGCTTCTATTGTGTGAATGCAGGGACCTCTTGCACTTCTTATTGCCTACCAGGGAATCACATAGGCCAATCGGATGTCCAAATTCAAAGCAAAAATGACTTATTGGTACTTAGTAGAAGTGATGGGGACAAACATAAATCTTCAGAATGGGTTGACGAACTGGTCCCAAGGATAACGATCGCATTTGATATCGTTCCTGCTCAATACTTGACATTGACTGAAGAAAGCTTATCTCATTGGATCCCGTTCTAATATGAGGCGCTAGTTTGAATGTATTTTTTTATAATGCCCAGTAAGTAATGGCTTCATTCATTCTTACATTTCATGATGTTTTCAATGAAGAAGAGAGGAAACTTTTGATGATCAAATCAACTGCGGGAAAAGAAAACAAAATAATACTCGAACGATTTCAGTACATATGGAATTTTGGAATATCTCCATACTTTCAAACACAATGTCCCCACATTTTCCAAACGTTAAAAAACGATGTAGAAATTCAAATCATTGATTTCGAAAACTCGAAATCACCTAAAGGACTTCAGTCCAATTCAATGGGTATCTTAATATATTCATTGAATAAAACCAATGACATGGTTGTCTTCCCATTATTAAATTTTAAAACATGCTTTCATGAGAATTCTCTTATATTTATACCACCATCTATAGTTTATTCACACTTCACCATAAAATGTTCAAAGGATCGCTTAAGTCTTTAGTCAATTTTGATCCCCGTACCACAAAATAGTTTAAGTTGGTGCCACAATATGTTCTATCCGAAGATTTATGATCATTTCCTTTCAAATAACGAAATTTCAACAATAATGAATATACTTGACTCTATTCCATGGATATTTGGAAAAACAACAACACCAGAACAAACTCTTGATAGTAACATGTTTTGGTTCAAAAAAGCTAAGCATCCGTACTTCAAGAATCAAATTTTTCGAAAAATTCAAAACGTTCGCATCAAGACATTCAAAATCCTTCGTGTATATGTAAACGGACAGACGTACGGACAAGACGGAAAATGGCATACTGATGATGCTCACGAAAATGCGTATACAGCTGTGATTTATTTAAGTGAATGGGACATTTACGGTGGCGGATATACATTATTTAAAAATAATAATGATTCACATATATCAATTGAGCCTTGTCAAGGTAGGCTTATACTATTCAAGTCAAATATAGAGCATAGAGCACTAGCCCCATTCCGTGAAAGTGGAAACAAACTTCGTCAAGTTCTTGTTTACAAATTACAAGCAATTTAGAGGATATCAATGTCAAATGATTATATGTTTTGCCATCCCTTATTCCATAGTTTGTCACAATTTTATAAAGACCCCGAGAAAATTCGATTGCACGCATTATCACTTTCATATCCATTACTTAATTTACAGAATGCAAGTCCCGGTAGGTCCATTAGCATTTCACATCATCCGGAATCAGCTTATACGATCAAAAGAGTAAAGGAAGAATTCCATAAACATGGGCTTCGAGTTCACCTTGTGAATCATTGTTTTAGAATAGCTTCCCAACATGAACCCGCATCGAGTACTATACACATGGATCCTGTTGATTATCAGATTGTAATCTCATTATCTCATGCAGAAATTCAACAATCAAATAAATATTTCAAACATGAGAACGGACTAGAAAAAATTGATAAGATTAGAGGACGATGTGATCTTGATTTTGCACGATATGCAAATATTTCACGTCTAGAGAATCATAAAATGGAATGCATAGGTGATATTCAAGTTGAATTTAACAAGGCAATTTTTATTGAGAGTCAATATTTTCACGTGGCAACACATGGTTTTTTTGGAAACGATTTGGAATCGTGTAGACTGGTAGAGATAATAAGCTTGAATATATTGTCATATAACATACCACGCTCGCTAAATGCTAAGTATAGCCGACATTTGTTCTACTTCGAGGAAAGTATTCCCGAGTCATTATGCGACGAGTCTTTGGTATTATTTCAAGATTACATTAACAAACAAAAGCACTGCATAGTATACATGAACCACCCGGTTCTTTTATCGTTTCAGAAATTCGCAAATGAATATATTAATTTCATTTCTTCATCAATTCCAATGCTTGAACAGCTTTTTGAATATCGGAAAGATGTTTTAAACACCACGCTGCATTATGAATACCTGCCTCTAAATTTTGTACAAAAATGGAAATTTGGATCCGACCAACAATGTCCTTCATTCAAACTTGTTTTTAATTTGGAAGATTCAGATGATGTACATCAAGTATTTGATAGCTCAATCGGAATTCAAACCTCTTTTCCAATAAAGAAACGATCACTTTTAATATATCCGAATTCATGGTTATACCCTTTTTCACAAAAAGTAATTGTTAAGCCATGTAATCACATGATAGCTTATTTGACAATCAATGAAAACAAATTCTCTAAAGTATAATTTGACCATCCACAACCACAACATCTCCATCAAAATCGGAATTTATTTGAACAGGATAAATGAATGAACATGGATACATAATTATTTCGCCAATTTCACAACATAGTGTCGAGACGTGGTTGGTTGAAATATTTTTAATTGACAACCCTTTTTCGCATCTTGGGGACATGATTATTTTGAATGCAATTGAGTTATACATATGATTGATAATTAAGTACTCTTTATCTTCGTTACTACACCCTCGTGGGTAAAATGAAAGGTTCCAATATAGTTCCCTCTTTGTTGCATCTGTTTTTAAATTCCAGCGACTTATTAATTTCTCCAAATTCTCGTTTACAAACGATTGTATGCCTTCTTGTAAATCGTTTGAAATCACGTTTCCGGCAATTGATTGCATGTATGGAATGGATGTATCAATCAGGCCCAATACACACTGTAATGTCTTTGTGCATATGTTCTCACTAAGTAGTAGACTTTTTGAACTATAAAGATACGGAAAATTCTGAATCGTGCCCATGTATGGTTAACTTTGTAATTTTTTTGTTGTTTTTTTAAATAACTATGTCATTTAGATCATGGAGTTTATAATTTTGAAAAATAATGTAAACCTTTCCAATCAATATAAAGAACGGGGAAGCCACGTGTCAACAGAATCTTAAATACATCAAACAGTATATGATCAAAAAAACAAAACCTTGAACACAGAGATTGGTCCGTATTTGAACAAACTACTCGGGAGAAATCAATTTCAGAACTCAAATGTATTCTTACAACCTTATTCATATCGCCTTGTAAAAGGCCCAACAAGATTACATTATAATGTCTTTGTCATTTAAACCAAATATATGTATTTTGTTTTCGAACGATATACCTTATCTAGAAACAAATCCCGGGAGAACATTATTCTTTTATTTGCTTCAAAATTTTATAAGGCCATTCCATTTGATCTTAATATTTCTAGTAGAGGTTGTGGTGGTAATGCAGAATCGTGTTTATGATTCACTAATATTGAATCGATCAAAGTGACTTCTTTATGCATATTGAATGACGATAAAAAGTGACTATAGGTTACCAGTGTGTCAACACAAGTTTGTCCTTCTGAAACTTCCGTGTAAAATGATGTTAATTTCATCATGTCCTTTACAACAACTTCATCAAACGTAACAATTTTCCATGATTGCAGAGCTTCATTAAATGTGAAAGATGGGGTAGGAACGTAGGCATCAAATTTCACATCCGCATGTAAATCATAAGTAAATCTAAACATGTCTTCTGAAGAATTAATCAAATCAAGCGATGATTCACGAGTTTTTAAAAAGATTTCAATATGTTTTTTACATTTTGTACAAGGGACTATATGTTTTAACGCCTTGATACCAAGCTTATAGAACTCTCGCTCTTTTGTTGATTGATTATTGTATTGTAATGATGATGCATGAAGAAATTTCCACACTGCTGGTATCCAAAGCAATGTAACTGGCATTGTATCTTAATCTAATGGATATATAAAAAAGTCTAAAACCAGTTTTGGCTACCGTCATAGCAACAAAAATCACACCAATCACAATAGTATATAGGTTGATTGGGACCTGTGGCTCCTTGAGGCCCTTGAAAGCCTTGTGGTCCCGTATCTCCTGGAGGCCCCTTAGGGCCTTTGGCCCCTGTTGCTCCGGTTGGCCCTTTGGGACCTATAGGTGATGGTATAACAACCGATATACTTGTTCCATCCATTTTTATAAAGTTTACCGTGTTTGTCTTCAAAGCTGCATTATTCACAACTGTAATAGTTGAAATATTGCTACTATTGAGAACGGATAGTTTAATTGGTGTTGTCATCTTATGCTTATAACTATTTTAGAAAAAGAAATGAACGTTTATCATTGGAAAGGTGGTCATCCATATCAACATTTATATATTAAATATAGTTAACAGTCTTTTAAATGGCTCAGATCTCTTTGTTAGCTGTAAGCCAATTGGCAACGAATCTCGAATCAGCTAATCAAGTAAACCAAACCACATCCACAACGACAATATCAATACCATTGTCAAATGGAACCTACAAAACAGCAACAATAAGTAATGTTACGGGTCCCACGGGCTCCACAGGACCAACAGGGGCATCAGGAGATAAGGGAGCAACCGGACCTCAAGGTGCCCAAGGACCTCGAGGGGCACAAGGCGCAAACGGGTACTATTATTACGTTTCTACTGGTAGATGTTCATGTTCTCTGTTTACGGATCCATAAAAAAAAAATATATTTAGTATAACATCCTAATCGTATGGTGGTTTTTTCGATTGTGGAAGCACAACAAATAAAGAATGTGTCCTTTTCAAATGGTAACATTACATTTACTAGGAACAATAATACAACCGTAACGAATGCAATAAATGGTTCCATAGGGCCAACTGGACCAACTGGACCTACCGGTCCCACGGGTGCGACGGGCTTAAAAGGTGACACTGGCCCAAGAGGGTCGCAAGGGCCCCAAGGGTTTCAAGGAGGAACGGTGTAGTTGCTAAATGATTTAAGATCATCAAAGCTATTTATATAGCATGTTCAACTCAAAAGAAGTAGTACAAAATATTGATGAGTATGAAATTCCAAATTTAAAGTTCCCATCAATAAAAGATGATTACAAAATATATATTTTAAGAGAAAACGTGATTGATCTTGATTTGCTTCTTGAATACCTCATAGTAAAGCCGAACAAACTAGTTCAATCCGTAACGGAGAATTTTACCCAACAAGTTGTTAATCCATGGGAGGTTGAATACACCGATAAATTTCTTGAAAGAGTATTGAAATTCGATAAGAGCACCCCCTCGCGAATTTTCCCACTCATAATACGCGAGTTTTACGAAAGTAATTTCCAAGATATTCATTTTCCCAATCTACAAGCAACATGTAACCCATATTTTAATAGTGAAAGCACATTTAAATGCGTAACAATACTCACATTCTTATCAGATCATGACGCACAAGGCGGGTGTATATTCTTTCCGAAATTGGGAACGAGGATCTACGCTGAAAAAGGAAAAAGTGTGATTTTTTATAATACCACCGACACGGGGGAAACAATTATGGAGTCCATGGTTGGAGTTTCTCTTGTGACCAAAGGGTTTGTGAGAATAATGGAAACTTCAATACGCATCCATATCTAATTTTATTTTTCTCTTTACAAAGTGTAGTTTATCCATGATTATTATAAATGAAACTCCTTCGTTTGCATCATCAGTAAGATCAATTTTATATGAACAACTTCAAGAGCAGATACCGTATGAGAATAAAATTATTGTAAGATTTGAATCATCATCTAATTCATATGAGGAACGTGGCAAGATTCACTTTTTTGAATCTTGTTCAAATTACAGTCCAATGGCTTATTTTAATTTTCTAAAAGATTCTGTTATATTTCAAAACATGGATGATGAACCTTGTGTCATCCTTCAAGATTATTCATTGCTCACGCCGTCTTTTAGTGTGAAGTATTTTGAATACATGGAATCTTTAAAAGACAATTTCGGAGACATTATTTTACCAAGTATTGATATATATTTCAACGAAAATGCTGTTTTACATTCATCAATTATAAAGTGTGTCAATCTGAGATACACTCCTTCATCAAATGAGTTTGTTGAAATGATGAAAGAGAACAAGGTACATCCGAACAGTATTATAATAGATAAAATAAGAAACCATCCTTTGCTCTACATTGATAAAGTTCCACATATATTAGAGTATGATCCTGATATCTCTTATAATTTTCTAAGTTTAGAATGTAATCTCGTGAAAAATAACCACGTCCCAAAAAAAATGAATCTTCATAAGTTCAAGCTAAATGGAAAATTTGTATACACTCTGGGTTCCTATTATCCTCAATTTTCGATTATAAACTGTAGCAAAGTAATAATGTACACGGGAAAATACTCAATTGAGAAAGATTTGGAAATGGCAACGGTATCTACAGAATTAGAATGATGAACCGTTTTTCATATTTAAACTTAAAATTTTAAGCATTTATATTACGAATGTCATTGCCATATTTTGTTAAGTTTCAAAATGAAAGAAGATTCACGAAACTCATGAATGACAAACCGTGTGAGACATGTTTCCCAAAGTACTATGACGCACACAAATATGAAATTGACCTTCAAGAAGGATCTGTCCTCTTTATACCTAGATATTGGTTCCACATGTGTTTTTCTGAAAAAGCTAATTCTAAATCCGGGTTAAATATAGCAATCAATACATGGTTTGAATTAAATGACAAAATGACACTGACGGAAAAAGATGTTTTGGAGAATAGACGAGAGCTAAATAACACTATTGAATCTTATCATGAATTTACATTACAAAACTTGAACCAACATTCAAAAGACAATTTGCCGTTTATTTCGGATCATTCGATACATCAAGACATGTTTAAAGACATATCAATGATAAAACAAGTTACAATTGACCAATCAAAAGGAAATAAGTCGAAAAAAGCATATGTTTGGTCAAGCACGTCGAATTGCTTTGACTCTACTTATCTAACATGTCCCCAAACAGAAATGAAGCAGTTATCTATTGAGTATTTCTTAACAAAGGCGCGACAACTTCAAAACGAGGGAAAGGAATACTTTTACATCTCATCTTTGGTGCCAACGAATGAGTCGTTTGCGAAGCTCACCCCTAAAGTCATTTTAGACAATGCATATTCGAATCCAATAGACACATATACATGGATAAATTTTGGAAATGTTCAAACTCTTGGCCACTATGACGGTCGAGACAACTTGTTATGCCAAGTCCACGGTTCAAAGCGTATTATTCTTATCCCCCCATTCGAGATAGAAAAAATATACCCTTGTAATCCTTACCCATTGAGATTTCTTGAAACTCTTACGGATAATACAAATCAGAGCATTTCATTGTTCCCAATAAAGTCTTTAGAATGTTTTAATCTCCTTTTATTTATCACAAAAGAGTCGGCTATATTTGAACATTTTGAAGCATCATATGTGAAATATGAAGGTTTGTATAGTTTCATCTTCCAATGCGTTTCTTCCATTGTTGAAAAAATTCCAGAGGTAACAATAACACCATTGTCTCCCTTTCAATATGTAACTCAATCTGATTTACTCCAACAAGTTTTCCACACAAGCTCTTGTATGAGAATTCATCGAAACGAACAAAATGACCTCTCTTGTAAATCAACATTTATTTGCTTAATAAATACGGACACGAATCTGCCCCTTCAATTTGTGTACGGGACCTCAAATGTTACAATAGAACCTTATACACTTTGTATTGTTCAAAAGAACTTTTTGAATGAGTTTAAGATTGAAGAATTGATGAACCTTAGTATTGTTGTGTTTGATATTGGTTTGAAAATGATGGTTGTATCTTGCTAAATCCAAGTGATTCTGAGAAGAAAAATAACATCAGTCATTTTTTAAAATATTGATTGTTGCCATAGAAACACAACAACGAAAGAATAGCTCATAGGCATTTTTCAGGGTTTAAAGTTTCTTTCTTTTTAATATTCAATTCGCAAGCATATGAAAATTGTAATTGTTGGAGGTGGATCCGCGGGATGGATGTCGGCATTGACATTACAATTGCTTGAAGGTGTTGATATTCATGTCGTCCAATCTCCGTCAATACCGACAATAAGTGTGGGTGAATCCACAATTATGGAATTCGTCCAATGGATGATTGTTGTTGGACTTGATCCACATACTGTAGTCAAGGAGACAAATGGATCTTTTAAACTTGCTATTAAGTTTATTGATTTCTGTAGAATGGGAAGCTCTTTCTTTTTTCCTTTTGGAAAGAACAAGTCCACAGAAAACAGGTATCATTTCGAATTATGGAATTATATGAGGTTGCTCCAAGTGTCGGATTTGCCTTTATTCACGGACACATTTTATCCGAATATGGCATTAATCAAAGAACACAATTTTACAACAAATGAAGGCGACTTTGCTTTTAATAATTATGCTCTGCATTTTGATGCTTCACTTTTTGCAAAATATTTACAATCAATTTGTATCGAAAAGGGTGTTCATCTTCACTCCGCAACTGTAGAAAAAGTACTTACAAACGATGATGGTGTGGAGGCTATACATCTTGATTCAGGAGAAGTACTTATGGCGGATCTATACATTGACTGTACTGGTTTCAAGTCATTGTTGCTTGGAGATGCATTGAAGGAGCCATTTATTGATTATTCTGATATAATTCCAAATAATAAAGCGTTCGCAACACAAATAAATTATAAAAACAAAGAATCTGAGCTCGAATCGTTTACCTCATGTACGGCGCTTTCAAACGGATGGGTTTGGAATATACCCCTTTGGTCTCGAATTGGATGTGGTTACGTGTACTCAAACCGGTTTATATCTAATGAAGATGCACTTTGTGAATTTAAGGATCATTTGAAATCAAAAGGGCATTCAACTGAATCACTGGAGTTCCGAAATATTGATATTAGAAATGGGACACATAAACGACTTTGGGTAAAGAATGTTGTTGCCATTGGGCTATCAGCTGGATTTGTAGAGCCACTCGAATCTACCGGATTATGGTTTGTACACACTTACATCCTTCTCCTTTTAAAGGTTTTGAAACGGTCCAACAGACCAAGTCAAATAGAGAAAGATATATTTAATAAAATCGCATTCCAAATGTTTGATAACCTCGCGAGCTTTGTTTCTATTCATTATGGTCTATCTCAACGTCTTGATAGTGATTATTGGGTTGATATCTCGAAGCGATCTTTCCTCAAGCAAAATAACATGATTAATAATATTTTTTACGATGTCGCAAACAAGAATTCTGAAGTAAACTTTGGTTTACAGTGTATTCTCACCGGGTTTGATCATTTTACATTTAATGAGTTCAATTCTAGCATTTATAATGAAGATTTTGTGAAAAACTACAAGAATGATAAGGTATACAAAGTGTTACTTGAAAATATTACAAGATTTAAAAATGATGCCAAAAAGGCACCAAAATTGTTAAGTGTTCTTGAGTCAATTCATTTATCCGATGCGTGACTTTGAGTTATGTCAACATACATTTCCCCATATTTGTCTCTTTTCAATCCTTCCTCAAGTAAAAGGTCGAAACCAAGCGTAATTCGTGGTCTTTCATCAATTTGAGGGGTTGTCCAATGGTATAAGTAACTTGGGAAAATGATCATCTTGCCAATATCATTCGGTATATTGTATGTCATATGATCAAAAAATGGATATTCGTAAAACGTTTTCGTTTGACTAGATTGAATGGTTATATGACCTGTAAGAAAGCAATGGTCATGAACTTTATGAACGTGTCGCTTGAGTGTCTCACCTTTGGAACGTAAAACGTTTGCCCAACACTTCCCATAAACTTTTATTGGAAAATGATCCGAGTCATGTTCTGAATTCATGGCATCCCAAAGAGATTTCGCTTCTTGTAAAACTTGTCTCTTTAGGTGTTCAATGAATTTATTGCCATTCCATGAAAATAAATTGTATGTATGATGAGCTGTGGTAAGGCAAAAATACAGTATCCCTGTCCCTGCGGATTTCGCTTCAATATTGGCTGTTTTATTCAGTTCCATCACAAACTCATCGAAGTCAAGAATATCTTTTTGAAAATTGTCAAGTAAACATAAATCAAGTATTGACATTGAAAATGGCACTCTCACATGAGGGGAGAACCGTGTAATCTTTTGAATAGGAGACCATATTGTCAAATTTCGTGTGGGTGTAGCGTTATTTTTATTGTTTCGCTCTTTGACGCATTGTATTACGCATGTGAAAACATCTACACATATCTTCAACTCAACTTCTCCAGCCATAGATAAGATTTGTATTGTCTTCCCACAACCAACAATATACTTGTTGTCATGAATGCAAAGACCCCTCATCCATTTTGTTCTTGTACCATCGCGCTCAAAGGTAACTCTCTTAACTGATTCATTTTTATTCATATTGAAATGAATGATCTCAAGATCGCTATTTACATAAACAACCTCGTCATTGTGCTCTACTAGATCGTGTGGTATCGCCGTTGTAGGAAGCAATGTTTCGTTGACACAATCTTTCATATCTGCAGACAATGTTGCGATACACGGATGTTTCCGTTCGCATACCTTTTGTCGTCCTAAATATGGGGATAGAACGTATATACATTTTTCTCGAACTAAAATGGCATTCATGTGTCTATAAAGATGATGTCGCTGGCATTCATGAGTTTTTTGTTCGGCGGATTTGGTGTACGAGCCTTCATCAAGGTAATGATAATTAAGAACGTTTTCACCAAAAGGAAAAAACTTCTTACATGATGATTCAATCACATGTTCATTTTCGTCTAAATTAAATGTCTTGATCGTTTGGCAATACGTCTCTTGTATGTATATAACGTTATCATGTACACAAATTTGGTGTGTTCCATTATCCAAGCCAGATGCTTCAATCACAACATCTTCAAGACCGATATTCTTGTCGTATATGAATGACAAAAGCTTACCTTGTGGAATGGAGCACATTCGAAGGTTTGCATTCTCTATTGTAAACAAAAACGTCCGCTTTGTGCCTTCACAAACTCCAAAACAAGGTGAATCTAGGACTTTGTAAGTTTTATTACTTGCGAGATCCAATATGTGAAGTCCATCGTTCAATGATGTGAGCCAATACATCATTTATAGTCTTTACATACACGTAGTTGATTACAAATTTCTTATATGAACCTAAGACTTGAAATAAGGGAAAAAATGAGTTATAGTTAAGGGAATCATCTTTAAAGTCTACTATACGTCAAGATGACAGCGATTTCCTTGAGTCGTAAGGCTCCTATCTTGCTTATTGATGCGAGCTACTATGTGTTCTATAGGTTCTTCGCAACATCTCGATGGTGGTCGTTCCAAAAGAAAGACATAACATGCGACGAAGATGCTCTATTGAGTGACGAGGGCTTCAAAAGTGCCTTCGCGAAACACGTCAAGGCTGATATTGAAAAACTACAAAAGCGCTGGGGACTCGTAGGCCGCGGGAAGAAACCAATTGCTCCAAACAACATAGTGTTCTGTAAAGACTGTCCTCGATCGACCATTTGGCGGAATGACGTTTACAATGAGTACAAGAAAAGTCGAGCGGTGAATACGCGCTTTGATTCTAATGCGTTCGCTTGCTTCTCGTCACAAGTGTCGCTCACTCCCGAAGCTTTCGCGAATGATGTCGCGTTTCAATCTGTTGCCCTTCCAAGACTTGAAGCAGATGATGTGGCATGCCTTCTCTTTCGCCAAATTAGAAAGACAATGGGGCACGACCAACCAGTTGTGTTCATTACGGGTGACCATGACTATCTCCAACTAAAAGACGAGCACTGTGAAATTTACGGCCTCCCCGAGAAAAATCTATGGGAGGCTGGTGTCAAAAAGGGCACGAATGATATCAATCGCAAGATTCTCATGGGTGACCCAAGCGACAACATACCACAAGTGTTGAACAAGAAAGAAATCAACGTCTACATGGCACTTGAGGAGAGTGATCGCCAAACATACATTGACAAGCTGGGAAAGGCGGACTCGTATAAACTTAACAAAACACTCATGTGCTGGACTCAAATTCCTGATGAGCTCGTAGAAGAATTCAATCAGAAATGGCAAGTGTACGAGCGCGAGTGAGCCCTCGGGCGCATGCGCATAATGTCAAGCATATAAGACTTTACACCTTATTTTTATTAATGTATACCCATATTATTCATCTTGGGGACATCCATCTCCGTACGGGGAATGTCGAATCCTCTAGGAAAATTGAATATGAAGTGGTCTTTACGCAACTCAGTCACCAACTCAAAAAGCTTGAATGTGTTCAAAACCATACCGCCCTTATCGTGATCTGTGGGGACATCTTTCACAACAAATACAAGCTTGAATCTACAACCGTCGATCTATGGACGACATTCACGACGCTCTTGATGGACATTGCCCCAATCGTGATGATATGTGGGAACCACGATTTCCGCCAAGAAGACCCAAGCATCCAAGACCTCATTAGCGTTATGGTGAAGACCCAACTACCGCGTACAAGTTCGGCGGGACACACTCTGAGGTACTTGGACAAAACGGGGGTCTATATTGACAATAACATTGCGTTTGGGCTTGTCTCCATCAAGGATACATTGAAAGCGTTCGATACAAGTGGAATGGTCGAGAAATTACCAGACTTCCCACTACCACAAGAAACGCAACGGGTCAAAATCGCCCTCTTCCATGGAACAATCACTCAAAGCGCTCTT
>Ga0208966_1000014_pt1 | contig 66409 bp, 55 predicted proteins | sample GreLakmeHU45MSRF_FD_187701 | JGI IMG/M metagenome (GOLD analysis project Ga0208966, IMG submission 187701) | Freshwater lentic microbial communities from great Laurentian Lakes, MI, USA - Great Lakes metaG HU45MSRF (SPAdes) | ecosystem: Environmental > Aquatic > Freshwater > Lake | place: Great...
TTGAGCGGTTAGCAGGTTGTGTCGATGTTGATGTGAGCAAATAGATCATAAGCAATAGAAAAACAAATACACAGTGAAGTGTAGAGTCCAAGACTGGAAGGGAAACCGCCGTCTGTGGGGAAAATGTTCTTTGCAGACGAGGACGATGTAACATTTGGGATCCAAGGCTCCAATGTTGCGGAGACCATGCAGATATCGTCCACGACCGACGACGTCTTCATGCGCTTCTTCACCAACAGCGGGGCCGAGGTGGACAATCTGGTTACAGGATTCGTGATCGGGTCAAGTAATTTCGTGGGGCCAGGGCCCAGCGGACCAAGCACAGACCATAACCTTTACATGGGCTACGTCACGGAAGGCAGCAACATCGGCCGCGTGCTCACGCTCAGCAGCAACCAGGCCTTGATTGCTGGCCACGTCCTTCCGGCCACCACCCTCACCTATGACCTCGGATCCCCCGACCTCCGATTTCGCGACGTCTACCTCTCGGGCAACACCATCTATCTGGCCGACGCCACCTTGCGAACATCGCCAGCGGGTGAGATAATGCCCGTCAACGCTGCGGGTGTGCCGTCCATCAACGTGACGCGCATCACCACCGAGGACGCCTCTTCCAATATCGACCTTGCCTTTAAGTCCCTTTCGAACATAGACTCGGTGAACACACAAACGGTGCGTACTCATACCATCTACATCACAAATGCCATCGTAGACACGCTCACAGTCACGACCATGACGCCGCCGGAATCCGGGATCATAGACTACGCGAGCGGCACCCTCAGCAATGTGAACCTTGTGGACACACTGGCCGTCACCAACTTGCGTGGGCAGGACATCGACTTTACCAGGCGGACCCTCAGCAACGTCTATGCACTCGAAGTGCGGCAGCTGACGGCGCCGGGGACCGTTGGTCAGGAGGACGCGGTGCCCATCGATGTCACGGGGCGCACCTTGAGCAATGTGGGCATACTGAGTGTGGGCACGATCACGACCGACGCGGCAAGCCACAACTTTGACGCCAAGGCCCTTGCCAACGTTGCCGATGTTCGCGTCAATCCAGCCGGCACGCTCTTTGTGGACAAGGTCACCTCGGCAGGTGGTATCGCAGGGTCCGATGTGCGGTTCTTGGACGTCAATGTCGTGGGCATTCGGGACCTTCATATCACCGGCGACCTCAGCATTCGAGGCGAGTTCAACGTTATGGAGACGACGACGTGCAACACGAACCAGCTGCGCATCGACAACGATGGTACTGGGCCGGCCCTGATCGTCAACCAACAAGGGGCCGAGAGCATCTTACGTGTGGAGGACGACGAGAACGTGGTGTTCTTCATCAAGGACGGGGGTCAAGCGGCCTTTGGCTCCTTCGGGCCGTCGAACACGTGGCCGGCTGGGTATCCACATCCCATCATTCCGGAGGCCCAGGTGTACATACACAACGTGGCGACCTTGAATACCGCGGCGCTCGTGGTGCAACAGGACCATGCGTCGCAGGATATTGTGCGGCTCTCGGGGTCCACCGCTACCTCGGCTTCTATTGTGGTGGTAACGGCGGCCGGGGACCTTGGCGTGGGAGTGGGAGTGGGAAGCTCTAGTCCGGTCGCCCGCTTGCACGTATTGCAAGGTGCCGATCCATCGAGACCCATTGCATGGATCGGGACATCGGCGACCGATGCAAGTGCGCCTGCTCTCTTTGTGAATGCAACGGGTCATGTGGGCATGGGGACGGACGTGGTGGATGCCAAGTTACACATTGTCGGTGAAACGGATGCCCTTTTGCGCATCACGTCAACGGCGTTCCCGACGGACATCGAGGCCCTGATGGTGACGCGCGAGGGCCAGGTTGGCATTGGCACCATGGGCCCCTTGGCGCTCTTGGACATCGTGCAAACACCGGCCCTCAACAACGCACTCATTCACATTGGCTTGTCGGCGTCGGATCCTACCTTTGCGATCAATGCATCGGGCCGCATCGGCATGGGCACAAGCCCGCATGCGAGCCACAAGGTGCACATCGCAGGGACACTCAAGGTGGATCACATCGAGGCTGGGACGATTGGCGTAAATGCCGTGACGTCCTCGAATGTTGTGACCGACCACTTGCATGCCGTGTTTGACGTGAATGCGGCGAATGTGAACGTTGTTACCGGCCTGACATCTTCGAATGTTAGTACCGACTACTTGACAGCAGTGTATGACGTAAATGCCGAGAATGTGAACGTGGTAACCGGCTTGACATCTTCGAATGTAACTACTGACTACTTGCGTGCCGCCTTTGACGTGAATGCAGTCAATGTGAACGTGGTAACCGGCTTGACATCTTCGAATGTAACTACTGACTACTTGCGTGCCGTGTATGACGTGAATGCCGAGAATGTGTACGTGGTTACCGGCTTGACGTCTTCGAATGTAACTACTGACTACTTGCGTGCCGTGTTTGACGTGAATGCAGCCAATGTGAACGTGGTTACCGGCTTGACGTCCTCGAACATCACCGCTGATTATATGACGGCTGCCTTTGACGTGAATGCAGCCAATGTGAACGTGGTTACCGGCCTGACGTCTTCGAATGTTAGCACGGACTACTTGACAGCAGTGTATGACGTGAATGCCGAGAATGTGAACGTGGTTACCGGCTTGACGTCCTCGAACATCACGACAGACTACCTGATCGCAGCCTTTGACGTAAATGCAGCCAATGTGAACGTAGTTACCGGCCTGACGTCTTCGAACATCACGACAGACTACCTGACTGCGGCCTATGACGTGAATGCCACTAATGTGAACATAGTCACAGCCCTGACGTCCTCGACCATTCATGCGGACTACGTGACAGCTGCCTTTGACGTGAATGCGAACAACCTCAATGTTACAACAGCCCTGACATCCTCGAACATCACGACAGATTACCTAACGGCTGCGTTTGACGTGAATGCCACCAATGTGAACATCAGTACTGCCCTCACATCCTCGACCGTTCATGCGTACTACGTGACTGCAGCCTTTGACCTGAATGCGAACAACGTCAACGTAACAACAGCCTTGACGTCCTCGAATGTCACTACCGACTATCTAACAGCCGCCTATGACGTGAATGCTACTAATGTGAACGTAGTTACAACCTTGACGTCCTCGAACATCACGACAGACTACCTGATCGCAGCCTTTGATGTGAATGCAACCAATGTGAACGTGGTCACTGCCCTAACGGCCTCGACCATTCATGCGGACTACGTGACTGCAGCCTTTGACGTGACTGCGAACAACCTCAATGTTACAACAGCCTTGACGTCCTCGAACATCACCACAGACTACCTAACAGCAGCCTATGACGTGAATGCGACCAATGTGAACGTGGTCACGGCCCTGACGTCCTCGACCATTCATGCGGACTACGTGACCGCAGCCTTTGACGTGACTGCGAACAACCTCAATGTTACAACAGCCTTGACGTCCTCGAACATCACGACAGATTACCTAACGGCTGCGTTTGACGTGAATGCCACCAATGTGAACGTGGTCACGGCCCTGACGTCCTCGACCATTCATGCTGACTACGTGACTGCAGCCTATGACGTGACCGCGAACAACCTCAATGTTACAACAGCCTTGACGTCCTCGAACATCACTACCGACTACCTGATCGCAGCCTTTGACGTGAACGCCACTAATGTGAACGTAGTCACGGCCCTAACGGCGTCGACCATTCATGCAGACAACATGACCGCTGCCTTTGACGTGACAACGAACAACCTCAATGTAACAACAGCCGTGACGTCCTCGAACATCACGACCGACTACCTAACAGCAGCCTATGACGTGAATGCGACCAATGTGAACGTAGTCACGGCCCTAACGGCGTCGACCATTCATGCAGACAACATGACCGCTGCCTTTGACGTGAATGCGAACAACCTCAATGTTACAACAGCCTTGACGTCCTCGAACATCACTACCGACTACCTAACAGCAGCCTATGACGTGAACGCCACTAATGTGAACGTAGTCACGGCCCTAACGGCGTCGACCATTCATGCAGACAACATGACCGCTGCCTTTGACGTGAATGCGAACAACCTCAATGTAACAACAGCCGTGACGTCCTCGAACATCACGACCGACTACCTAACAGCAGCCTATGACGTGAATGCGACCAATGTGAACGTAGTCACGGCCCTAACGGCGTCGACCATTCATGCAGACAACATGACCGCTGCCTTTGATGTGAATGCGAACAACCTCAATGTTACAACAGCCTTGACGTCCTCGAACATCACTACCGACTACCTGATCGCAGCCTTTGACGTGAATGCGACCAATGTGAACGTGGTCACGGCCCTGACGTCCTCGACCATTCATGCGGACTACGTGACTGCAGCCTTTGACGTGAATGCAAACAACCTCAATGTTACAACAGCCTTGACGTCCTCGAACATCACGACCGATTACCTAACAGCCGCCTATGACGTGAATGCGACCAATGTGAACGTAGTCACGGCCCTAACGGCGTCGACCATTCATGCGGACTACGTGACTGCCGCCTTTGATGTGACTGCGAACAACCTGAATGTTACAACAGCCGTGACGTCCTCGAACATCACGACCGACTACCTAACAGCAGCCTTTGACGTGAATGCGAACAACCTCAATGTAACAACAGCCGTGACATCCTCGAACATCACGACCGACTACCTAACAGCAGCCTATGACGTGAATGCGACCAATGTGAACGTGGTCACGGCCCTGACGTCCTCGACCATTCATGCGGACTACGTGACCGCAGCCTTTGACGTGAATGCAAACAACCTCAATGTTACAACAGCCTTGACGGCCTCGAACATCACGACCGATTACCTAACAGCCGCCTATGACGTTAATGCCATCAATGTGAATGTGGTCACCGCCCTTACGAGTTCGAACATCACAACCGACTACCTAACAGCCGCATTTGACGTGAATGCCACCAATGTGAACGTAGTCACCGCCCTTACAAGTTCGAACATCACGACAAATTACCTGACAGCCGCCTTTGACGTGACTGCTGAGAATGTGAACGTGGTCACCGCCCTTACGAGTTCGAACATCACGACCGATTACGTGACCGCCGCCTTTGACGTGACTGCAAGTTCCATGACAGCAGATCGCATCGATGCACACACCATCGCCGTGAACACGCTGACAACCCGCGACGGCGGCATGAGTGTGTTTGACCTGTCCACGAAAGGCATCAGCAACTGCGGCAGCGTGTACCTGAATGCAACGCAAACGGTCTACGCAGATCGCTTCGCAACAAGCCTAGACCCTGGGTCTGCCACGTCGGTCACCTTTGTGCCTGCCGTTCGCATCACTGGATCCGATCCCACCCTTCTTGGCGGTTGCAACATCACAGGCACCTATGGCGGCACCAGCGACACGGCGCAGATAGGTCTCCGTGTGGACAACAACATTCTAGGTCAAGCCTTCTTGAGTGTGTCCGATCGCCGCATCAAGACGGACATTCTACCGTCTTCGGCCGCCAGCGACTTGGAGACTCTGCTCAGGATCCCTGTGGTCCGTTACAATTTTATCAAGGGCAGTGAGGGCCGATCGGCAGACCACAATCCGACCATCGGCTTCATTGCGCAAGATGTCGAGCTCTTTGCGCCCTTTGCGGTCCGCACCACGGTGGGCACCATTCCGAGCATCATGCGTGCGCCCCTGTCCTTCATGGAAGACGGCCGCGTCCTCGAACTGCCCGGGCATGGGCTGATTGCAGGTGCCATGATCAAGGTACTGGTTTCGAATGGTCTTGGTGGTGAGGAACCGACCGAGAGTGAGAGCGATAGCGATGGTGAAGGCGAGCGTGATAGTGAGCGTGAGCGTGAGCGCCTGCCACCCAAGAACAGTCACGAGATCAACGTCAAGGTCGTCGACATCATCGGCCCCAATCACATTCGCCTAGGATCGCAAATCAAAGGCTCCGACATCTTCGTCTATGGCCAAGTGGTCAGCGACTTCAAGCTGCTCGACAACGAGCGCATCATGCCCATCGTCTTCAATGCGACCAAGGAGCTCCATGCCCAACACGTGGCCCTCAAACAGTCCGTCGATGCATTGACGCAACAACTTCGAGCAATGCAAAAGGCACTAGATGCCCGGCTTACGGCATTGGAAGGGCGGACATAGTCAGTGGCATGGATACCACACCCCGACTGCCCCGACTGCCCCGGTGCCCTTCCGCGTCTGGTCAACTCATTTTTGTATACCTACCATGTAGAGTGTTGGTGTGGGTGTCGAAAGGCTCCATCACGCCACCAAAAAAGCAGTAGAAAGGCGAACGCTATGGCCCTCGTGATAGGCAAGGCGTTCGACTTCAACAATGTGCAAGCCATTCTCGATCGCCAGGAACGCGTCGTGCTCTCTACCGGTCGCGATGCACCCCTCACTCGCATGGAGAACGCCTCCTTTGCGCCCACCGTATCTCAATTTAGCAATTATTATCTCGGTCAATATGGCACCGCCTTCGAGCTGCACCATGGCGCAACGACGACCACGCCGCCGACGGCGAGTCCCCTCGCACCGGCCACGCCCGCCCTGATTGCCGCCACGCCCGCCCTCGTGACCATGTCGCCGCCGACCCTCGTGAACAACACGCTCACTGTGGCCACCAACTTGACGGCGTTCTCCGCCACCATCACGAGTGCGCTCACGGTTCCGCAGGCGTCCATGAGCAACGTCACCGTGCGGACGCTGCCCGCCGTCACACAGGCCTCGATCGTGCCCTTCTTTCGCATCGACGTCGGTGCCGATCTGCCCGTCTTGACGGCCTACAACGATCGCTCCATCGTCATGCCCACCAGCGGCCGCTTCGGCATCGGCACCGATCCCGCCATTGGCGAGCAGTTCCACATTACGGGACGCGCCGTCATCGAGACCAAGCTGAACGTCAAAGAGATCGAGACGTACGCCATCTACGGCAGCAATACCGCCAGCAACCACGGCCTCATCTTCTTCCCGAGCTGCAACGTGGTCCAGGGGAATACGGCCATCTTTGGCAACCTGCACGTCCAGGGCGCCTTTGAGTTCGAGCGCAACATCGAGTTTGCCGACGTCGTGGCCGGCTCGAACTTGCTGGCCCGGCGCGCCATGATCAGCAACGTGGCCGCGCAGGACTACTCGACGCTGCACATCACCCACGTGGTCCCGAGTTACTGCAACAATGGCGTGTTGCCCGTGTTCTCGTGCAACACGGAGCCCATCATCATCGTGGACGTCGAGGTCAAGGCGATCAACGACAAGTATCGGGTGCTGACCATGGACCCGTACGGCCGTGTGGGCATGGGGACCACGGCGCCGCGGCACTTCTTGTCCCTCGAGGCCAGCGACCTGAACAAGGACCTCATCGGCGAGGGCCTCATCATGGCCCGCAACACCATGGACAACAGCGACGACGTCTTTGTGGTGGACAGGCACGCCCGCATTGGCATCGGGACCACGGCGCCGCGGCATCACCTGGACATCGACATCTCGGACACGGCCTTTTACAACAACCCGACGATTGCCGTGTACCACAGTACGCCGTGCAACATCGGCAGCTTTGCGGCATTTCGGAGCAATGCGGACGTCGTGTGGGAGGTGCAGAATGGCGGGCGCATGCTGGTCGGCATGGGGGCGAGCAACTTGGCGGAGGCGCGCGGCGGCCCTAAACCGTCTCTATTCGTGGCCGGCGACATCATGACGGATCGCACCCTGATAGTGTCGTCGATCGGGCCTTACGGAGGTGCGGGTGCGTCCATTGACGTGCTGGGATCGACGCTTTCTAACATCGGCATGCTCAATGCCTCACGGGCCTTCGTGACGGACTTGTCGGCATGCAACGTGTTTGCCGGTGATCTGGTCGCCGATACCTTGAACATTCCGGGCTTGACGGTGACGGAGGCGACCAAGATCTTCAATGCCAACTTGGACAATTTTGTCTTCAGCGGCGCCTTTGCCCTGTTCAGCAGCAATGCGGGCAATGCCCTCCCGGCCAACTTGACGCAAGAGGGCAAGGTGAAAATTGCCATACCGAATGCGCTGGCGCCCACGTCCACGAACAAGGTGCTGGTCCTCGAGGCACCGGCCCCCGTGCTTACGGTGCGCAGTACGACCACGGGCACCTCGGCGTCGACGCTGGAGTTTGTCAACACGTTCAACGGCTTCACGGGCGCGCTCGCCTTCAACAACAACGCAAACGGCTTTGCCTTCCGAGCCAAGGCCACGGAGAGCTCCGGTCTCTCCGATGCGGTGACGATCAACATGAGCAAGGTGGACCTCCTCAGCTCAGCGGGCGCCCTGACCGTACAGACGACGGCCACGGCCACGGCCACAGGCATCAACCTGGGCACGGGCACGGCGCCGAGCATTTTGGAAGGCCTGCACGTTCGCGGCGACCTTTTGCTCGATGCGGGCATTGCAGGTAGCGGCAACTTGACCGTGGCGAGGCTGGCCCAGATGGCGAACCTCGTGGCGAGCGGCGTCTGTACGTTCAATAGCAACGTGGACGTCCTTGGGCAGCTCTACGCCCGGAACTCGATCTTGCAGTCGTCGGACAGCAACTTAAAAACAAGTATTCGGATCATCACGGACCCGCTCGACAAGGTGATGGCTATGGCGGGGTATACTTATGAACGTGTGGGCATGGTGGACCGTGAAATGGGTCTTATTGCACAAGAGGTGGCAGCGGTGGTGCCTGAGGTCGTGCGCACCGGTGAGGACGGCAACTTGGCCGTGGCCTATGGTAACTTGGCGGGGCTGTTTGTGGAGGCTATTAAGACGTTGACGGCAAAGGTTGATTCGTTGACGGCGGAGGTGGCTTATTTGCGAGGGACGGTTGGGGTGTAGGGGCTATTAGCGCTCGAGCTATGCACTTGCGCCTGCGGGGCGCTCGAGCTATGCACTTGCGCCTAAGGGGCGCTCGAGCTATGCACTTGCGCCTAAGGGGCGCTCGTAAAAGAGCAAGTATGCATGCGCATTATTTTTCAAGACATGACTCGAATCAGGTAAGATCGTGATGTTCAGGTCGTCCAAGTGGAGCCATGACCCCTCGCTATCACGACCCAGGGCTGTGTAGTGGCCGCCACCCAGGGACCCAAAGTGGCACCCAACGGCCTTAAGCGTGTACGGCGGTGCCTTAGGCCCACCAAGGTTGCGGCATAGCTCGGACCCGGCGGTCAGCTCGAAGACGTCGGGCAACGTGACGGGGGTGTTGACCTTATGCCCGGTTCCGGTAAAACGCTTGAGGGCAATCACAAGGATGGACGGCGCACACCAAAACCGCACCAGCTTTTGACTGCCGTGCTGGTTGCATTTGTCGCACTTCCACTCGCTCATGGTTTCGGGCAACATGTAGGCACGGAGGCAATCGCTGAGGTGCACTGAGCTCTGTGAGCTCGGAATGTCGAGGGTCAACATGGAGAACGGCTCGAAATTGTGGTAGACATGCTTGCACTCTGGGTTATTGCACACGACTTGGTTGACTTGAAGGCCATTCACAAGGTTGGCCCATGTCGGGGGCATCTTGGACGCAAGGGATGTCCATGCCTTTGCGGCTTGGACGGACATGTTTGTGTAAGGGGAGGGAGTCGGGTTTGAGGTGTGCCAAGGGGGAACCGACTCGTGACTTGCACACATAAGCTCTCGCTCGATTCGATCCAACATGATCATCCACATCTCGGACATGTCAAGTTGGTCGCCCATGACCAAGCGACCTTGAATGGCTTCATGGAAGGCATGGGCGAAGCGCTTGGGGGCGAGGGACTGATCTTGGATCCAGAACTCTTGAACAAGACGGGTGAGCTCTGTGGTAAGTGGGGACGCTGGGTTTGTTGTTGGAATGGTAGTTAGATGATTTACGAGGCTGCGTAGCCGGACGATGGATTGGAGGAGGGCATTGAGACCGCATGTGTTGCCGATGTTGGCAAGGCCACGGCGACCTTGGAGGGTCATGATTTATAGTGTGTATGGGTTGCAAGTCTTTAAATGTGGGGTCTTTAAGTAGACGTGTGAGGTTGCTGCAATGAGTTCGGATAAGGTGTTGTACGTGAATCCTGAGACAAAGGATGTTATTGCTACTGGGAATGTGGGGATTGGGACAACAAATCCTCTATCTACATTGCATGTAAATGGCAGCTTGTATTGCCCTGGCGCAGTTGTGCAATGTCAAACAGTCGTATACACCCAACATACCACATATTCTTTACCAGCAGTGTTATCTCCAACTGAAATGTCTGTGCTTAACATAAGCATTACCCCCAAAAGATCAAGCAGTAAGATTGTATTGCAATGGATGATTAATTGTGAAGCGCAGTGGAATACAGTGTTTCTAGTATATCGCAACTCAACATTAATTGGATATAACACTTCAGAAGGAAATGTGCAATGGAGTAGCGTTTCATGCATTCCATTTGATAATGAACAAGGAACTACACCTGCGAATGTATCAGTTTCGTGGATTGACTTACCAAATACCACGTCTTCCACCACATATTCAGTTAGGGTTAGGACGTCGGAATCAACCTCTAATAGTTCAAATAACACTATATATCTAAATAGAACTATTTCTAGCAATACATACAATCAAGAAGCTATGTGTTCTACCGGCCTTGCGTGGGAAGTGTGCGTATAAAAATCAATTTTAACAGTAGACTGAGAATGAAATACACATTTATCCAAGCGATATCCGCACTTTATCCAACGGCTGCAGTTCAAATGGACAATCCTAACGATTTTTCAACGCTTTACATCCAAAATGATGTTGATATTGACAAATCTGTTTTAGAAGAATGGATATTCGATAAAAATGTTAAGGAACCCATTATCCTATTACGTAAAGAGCGCACAAGGCTCTTGTCCGAATGTGATTGGGTCTCACTTCGAGCAGTTTCAACCAATACACCTGTTCCAAATGAGTGGGTGGTTTACATGCAAACCCTTCGTGACTTGCCGAGCAATTCAGATCCCAAGCTCGATGAAGTAGGCAAATTGGACATGGCAAGTGTAGATTGGCCGATTAAGCCGACTGCCTAAGCGGCGGCCTTCTTAAATCTCCAATCCCCAATATAGAGCACCATTATGGTTGATCGGGTAAAACCACAAGAATGGGTCCTACCCAACCGAGTAGGGTTCCCCGAGTGGACCTACAAGACCTTCAACACAGATCGGTATGCGACCAAGCGAATGCGCAGCACATCGAGTATGTTCATTCAGCAACGCCTTGTCCGTGACTTCCTCCAAAAGCCGTCGCCGTACCGTGGGCTCTTCTTCTACCACGGACTCGGATCGGGGAAGACGTGCTCCGCCATTGCCGCCACGGAGGCCTATTCGTTCTCGGGGCGCAAGGTCGTTATCATGCTCCCAGCGTCGCTGGCCCAGAACTACTTGAATGAGCTGATGTCGTGTGGCAATCTGGCCAGATGGTCCGCCGTGACGCTTGATACAGATGTGTCCGCCGATGCTGCCATCCTTGCGGTCCTCAAGAAGACGTTCCACTATGGTGCCGACTTTTTGCGCACCTGCATTCTCGATCAAGAGGCCCTTAAGAAAGCCAAAACCAAGAAAGCCGCAAAAGTCCCGACCAAGATGCAAGTGTGGTTCCCATGGATGCCCCGAATGCCCGACACTGATGTCACCGCCGATGCCCGAGGCAAAGCCAAGGCCGGCTTCGTCCCACTCTTCGAGTCGGCCCGGTGCGATGTCTACAACATACGGTACAAGAGGCTCGAGGAAGATCAGCGCGAAAAGGTCGACAAGACGCTCAAGCACATCCTGCCTCACCTATACCACTTCATCAAGTACAACGGCCTGAGCCAAAAGCTCCTCGACACCTACACGCCCACCTTCTTCGACAACAGCATCATTGTGATTGACGAAGCCCACAACTTTATCTCACAGTCCACGCACATCGGCACCCTCAACTACCGTCTTTACCAGCACATACGCGCGGCACGCAACAGTCGCATCATTCTCCTATCGGGCACGCCGGCCATCAACCACCCGATCGAGATCGCCGCGGCCCTCAACTTGCTGCGGGGCGACCTTCGTGTCTTGGAGCTGACGAAGCCGAGCGATGCGCCGTTCCCGACGTCCGCCGAGGTTGCCGCTGTGCTGCAAGGCCGTAAGCTCAACGGCGCAAGCCTCGACCGCTACATCGACGACGTTGTCCTTCTTCCCGGGGAACACAAGATCCGGATTGTCTTGTTGCCTCATGGCTTCGTACGCAAGGAAGGCGCAAACAACATCGAGGTCCAGAACAAGTCCTGGGGCATGTCGCCGGACGCCTTCGAGAAGCGCCTGACGGAGTTGTTTGCCCCGACGGCCAAGGCCAAGGCCCTCCATTACGATGCCTACCCAAAGACGGCCGAGACCTTCAACGAGCTCTTCCTCGACGTCAGCGACCCCTTGAAGCCAAAGATGCAAGAGCAAGACTTGTTCATGCGTCGTGCCCTTGGTCTCGTGAGCTACCTGACCAATGTGAACGAGGGCGAAGAGGAAGAAAAAGCAACGTACCCCACCGTCCTCCCCGAACGTGTCATTGAAGTGCCCATGTCGGCCCACCAATTCGAGGCCTACGAAAAGAACCGGAAGAAGGAGCTCGAGATGGAGCAATCGCAAGCAAAACGCAAAGGTTCTGGCCGCGTCGACCCCTTTGCAAAGGTGTCCTCGGTCTACCGTGCCTTCTCACGTATGACGTGCAATTTTGCCTTTCCCAAAGAGCTCAATCGGCCATTCCCGAGGGACATGCGTGCTGCGGCCAAGCAGATGGATGTTGCTGAGGACGATGAGGCCGAGGTAGAGGCGGATGCAGAAGCCCCGACTATCAAAGCCAAGGCAAGCGAGAATGCCTACGAGAAAGCCATGCAACAGACCATGGACAAGCTGAAGGAGAGATCTGCCGAGTATCTGACGTCCGATGCCCTCACAGAGAGCTACAGCCCCAAGATGGCCAAGGCCCTCGAGGACATCCAAGAGTCGCCTGGCAAAGTGCTGTTCTACAGCCAGTTCCGGACCATTGAGGGTGTCGGCGTCTTCCGTCAAGTCTTGCTGCAGGCAGGTTGGGCCGAGATCGTGGTGAACAATAGTAAGGCGGCTAACAACACATGGAAGGTCACTGGCCAAGCTGGGCCCAATGGTAGCGCCCTCACCCTGGCCGAGCTCTTCGCCCCAGCCTACGACAAGAAGCGGTTCGTCATCTTCAACAGCGATCGGCAAAAGACCGAGGTCCTAATGCGCATCTTCAACGGCCAGCTCGACTTGCTGCCGCCTTATTTGCGTCGGACGCTGGAGCCGTTTATAGGCGCCCAGAAGCCAGCCAACCTACGCGGCGAGAAGTGCAAGATGATGATGGTCACCCAGAGCGGCGCCGAGGGCATCTCGCTCAAGCATGTGCGTCGCGTCATCATCCTAGAGCCCTTCTGGAACAAGGTCCGCATCGATCAAGTCATCGGTCGCGCCGCCCGCCGCTTCTCTCACACCGATCTCCCCTTGATCGAACGCAACGTCGAGGTCCGCATCTACACCAGTGTCTTCACGCCCGAACAGATCGCCAAGTCCTTCACGATCGCCACGCACGAGCGGGGCATCAGCAGCGACACCCACATTGCTATGACGGCCGCCAACAAGGACCGCATCCTCGGCGAGTTCCTGACGTCCCTGAAGCGTGCCGCGGTCGATTGCACGATTCTGGCAAAAACAAATCAGACGAGTGCGAGCGACGCATGCTACTCGTTCCCACGTCGGCAGCCGCGGTCGGACATGGCCTTTGTTGCCGATATTGCCGAGGACAGGCAAAAGGCTGCAGCGCTCGCCCGGCGCACGGTCGCCATTCAGGTCTCAGGCCGCGTCGTGACGGTGAAAGGCCTCGGCAAGGTCGTGATGCTGCCCGACGATCCCCGCATGTACGACTATGAGGCTTACAAGCATGGACGGGTGCTCATGCCTGTGCGATTGCCTTCTTAGTCAATTACTACCCTTTCTTGTTTTTGTTCCATGTTTGGTATAACAAGCTAATCAGTTAAGACAGTTAAGACAGTCAATGGACACCGTCACCCTCATAACAAAGAAGCTCGCAAGCACAACGAACGGTACCTACTACATTGCAGTAGCGGCGCTCTCGGTTGCATTCATTGTCACGCACCCCTTCGGCCTCTTTGGCTTTGTAAGTCGCACGGCCACCTTGCTTGCCATCGTCTTGGCACTCAAGGTCTACACACGCAAGGAGCGTCCCGACAAGACCGACAAGCTTGCGTTTCCTAGCGGCCACGCTGCCTTTGCCTTTTTCTTAGCGGCGATGTTCAATTTTAATCCACTCATGCTGCTCTGGGCCGCGGGTGTTGGGGCCTCTCGGATTGTTGCGAAGAAGCATGATGTTAAGGATGTAGTGGCGGGGGCGGCGCTTGGAATGTTGTTTGGGTATGGTGGATAGATGTTGGATGGCTTCGGATAGCTTGACCGGGATTGTCGGGCTTGACCGGGATTGTCGGGTATGGCTTCGCATGGATTGTAGAGCTTGACCTGGAAAAACAAAAGAAGCTTGCCCGGTGGGTGGCGGGCGCAAAGCGAATAGAGGACCATTCTACATGTTGCGTGCATCGGTTAGCCGAACAAATTTGCCCTTGAGCTTTATGTATTGGTGACGTTTGCAGTCGACGTAAATGCAGCGCTCGCGGCTGAGCACTTTGACCTTTTTGTCCGTCTTTTTGATCATCGTTGGTTGATCACCACCCACTACCGGGGCAGGCTTGTAAATGCCTTGAATGCCACCTGGTACGTTCTCTACCGCGTGGTTCATATTGCTGTTCTACTTACAAAGGCCGAAAATAGTTACGTTGCCGGAACTCCCACAGCAATATCCTTCAGCACCCTATGAAAATAATTAACAACGGTTTCCCATCGGTAATTATGCAATAGTTCGGCGCGCGCTCGTGCCCCGTGCTTTGTAACTTGGGCCGGATTTTGAAAGTACTTCCATAGACCATCCGCAATGTCTTTAGGATGACTCATTTGAGCAAGGCCCCCGATTCCATCACGCTGGCGATCCACGTAGTACTCTAACTTCGTGTCCACCAGCGTACTGTTTCCCGAGTGCAAAAAGTCTCGAAATCCGCCCAGAAGTGGCGCCACCTGTGGGCACCCAATCGCCGCATGCTCAAACTGGCACAATCCAAAGCCCTCGCCCTCGCACGTGTTGAGGCCAACGTCGCACGCATTGTACAACACATTGATCTCAAAATCGCTCATCTGCTGCGGCTTCGCCAAGGTCACGATGTACTCCTTGCCCACGTCCATCGAAATGCCACGTAACTTGAGCTGGTGCTCGAGGATGTCCATCAGGTTCCAGAAGCCGTCCATCTGTGTGGCCACCATGAGCAAGACGGGCCGCACGACCTTGTTCGGGTCCTTGCTCTTGGCGACACGCTCCTTGAGAGCCAGGTGCCGCTCGATCACATCAGCAAAGGCCATCATCGTGTGATCCCAGCGCTTTCGCGGCTGGTTCCGATTCAGGTTCAGGATCACAAAGGCGTTGTTCGGGATCTGGTAGTACATGCGTGCCAGATCACGTGGAATCGGGAAGTAAAGGAGCGGGTCGAAGCCGTGCGGAAAGACGTACAGCGGACGCGTGACCCCGAGGCTCTTGGCCACGTCACGCCAATAAGGCGTGAAGGTCACGACGGCATCGAAGGCACTGTTCAGGAGATCGATGTAAGTCCGTTTTTGATAAGCATAGACCTGATCCATGTAGCTTACCAACTTGAAGCCCTTCCGCTCCTCCGGCGTCAGCTCGGCCTGAATCGTTTGCACGAGGGCGCCCGTGATGACCATGTCGTTAAAGATGATGACGATGTCCTGCGGCCGCGCCTTCAAGTACGCCCCGATCTCCTTCTCACCGAAGCCGTGCCTCTTGGGCGACTCATAGGCAAGGGCGTCATGGAGCGTGACGGCCGGCGAAATATCGTTACGAGCTTCGGCTCCCAAAGTTTGACTATAGTTTTGGAAGCCATATACGCTTAGCTTGATATCCGTCTTCAGTCCAAGGTGCTTGGCGATGTAATAGACCACACGGCTGTAGCCGTTGGACTGGCCGATCGGGTAGGTACCGCACAAGAGCACACGTAGACGCCCGTCGTCGACCTTGGGCTCGGGCGTGAGGATGGGGGCTGGGGCTGCTGTTGCAGCTGGGGCAGCCGTTACGGGAATAACATTGGCGCTTTGCGCACCAATCGGTATGGGCGCCCCTGATGCATGATGTTGCTGGCTACGTTCACCCACAACCTCGCCTTGGCGCAAGACCGACAACAGGTCCATGGACTTCCACTTCCTTGTCCAAAGAGGCGTGCCTTGTGTTTAATGCTAACTCAACCCTTTATATGCCTATCGGGTAGGCCTAGCGAATAGACCCATTATGGGCGCGCCATCCAAGTGCTTCGTGGCCAAGCTGGCATGCAACCGCCGCGAGGACCGCACCAAGGTGGCCGTGCTTCAAGAGCTCGCACATGGCCAACGCGTTGACTTTCACGACATCTTCCCTTGGGAGGGACAGGTGTGCAAGGACAAACATGTGGTCGTGTATGTTGCTTTGGAAGCGGCAGGCTTCGAGCCTACGCCTGTGGTAACGGTGGATTGGCTCGAGCGCAACCAGCCGCTCTTGTGTGGATGGCTCAACGTACGGGTTTCAGAAGTCGAAGATTCTAGTCAGAAGATCGCCTTCATTAGCGACGTGACCACACGCGCCGCCAAGGACGTGACGTACCGAGGGGTGGGATCGGCCTTGATTCATGCACTTGAGCAAGATGCAACGCTCAACGCAAAGCTAGACTTCATCTACCTCTTCCCCCTTTCGAACGTGGTCGGCTTTTACCGTAAGCTAGGCTACGTCCAAGTGTCGCCCCACATCCCCCACATGTTCAAGGTCCTAAACACACGAACGTCTTCGAATCCAAATCCAACACCCGCTTTCATTGCTGAGCTTGAGCGGCGCTATGCACAAACGAAAAACGAGACACCTGTTGACATGCTCGACCATTTTGAGGACGATGTCCCACGGTCAACCATGCGTACGTTACGCAAGATCGTCAAGGCCGACCCCGAGGTCATCTATGAGCTTGTGGCCTTGTTGCAAGAAGGTGATGAGGACGCCCTGGACGAATGGCTTGACGGGCACCAACGGCACCAACGGCACCAAGGGCACCAACGGCACCAACAGTAAAGTACTTAAAGCCTAGGCATGTAATGTCATGCATCAACACCAACTCAGCTATGACGGGCACACGTTTTGTCGAGGACCTGAACAGTGACGACGAGGAAAGCCACACCACATCGGACGAGGAGAGCGCATCTTCGGCGTCGACGCTGAGCCACGACATCTACGATGAGCAGCTGTACAACATCTTGAAGAGCTTTCTGGAAACGTCGTCTGGCAAGCGCGTGGCGGACGTGCTGCAGGATTCTCTTCAGAACATTGTCAAGGAGCTTGCCGGCCTGCGCTTGGCCGTGACGGCCATGGCACCCACGACCGTCCGTGTGACCAAGGAGTGAAAGGCAGGCTGGACACAATCATTTTTACATCGCAACCAACCCAAAAATGGAGCGCATTCCCATCGCCTTAAGGCTAGCACAAAGCAACTCAAGTCAGCACATAAAGATGGGCCCGAACCTTGTCATCGTCGAGAGCGCCAGCAAGGCCAAGAGCATCCAGAAGTACCTGAATGCCGCGCCCGAGCTGGCACACCTTGGCGAGTTCAAGGTCCTGGCATCGCTCGGGCACGTCGAGGATCTGCCTCTGAAAGAGATGGGCGTGGACGTCAAGACGTGGGACGTCACGTACGTACCCATTCCGAACAAGGCCAAGACCCTCAAGGCACTGAAGAAGGCCGCCAAGGAGTCCAAGTGTGTGTACCTGGCCAGCGACCCGGATCGCGAGGGCGCCGCCATTGCCAAGCATCTTCAAACGGTCCTACGGCTCCCGAAGGACGCGCCGCGCCTTGTGTTCCACGAAATCACACCCAAGGCCTTGACGTACGCCGTGTTGCATCCAGGCCGCATCGACGAATCGATGGTCGCGGCCCAAGAGACGCGTCGTGTCCTCGATCGCGTCGTGGGCTACGAGACGTCACCGTTGTTGTGGCGTCGCTTCTCGACCGGGTCCCTGAGCGCCGGACGTGTCCAGACCGCAGCCCTGCAGATGCTCGTGGCCCGGAGCAAGGCTCAAGAAGCGCACGAGTGTGTGCCTGTCTGGACGTTGGAGGCCGACTTTCAACTGGCATCTGAAGAGCCCGTGAAAACCAAGGGGATCTATCTCGATGGCGGGCACACCCTGGAGTACTCAGACGTGAGCGACGTCCAGGCCCTTATGGCCCACTTGGCCAAGAACGCCATCAAAAAGAACAATGCATGGACTGCTGTCTTCACGCAAAAGCCGGTGAGCAAGTCGCCGCCGCCGCCGTTCACGACGTCGACGTTGCAGCAGGAAGCCTACAACCGCTACAGCTTCGAGGCCAAGCGCACCATGCAGCTCGCCCAGACGCTCTACGAGATAGGCCTTATCACATACATGCGCACGGACAGCGTCACGTTGTCCAAAGACGCCCAAGGCGAGATCCTTGGCCACGTCAAGGCCGAGTTTGGCGAGGACGCACAAGCCCGCCAATTCAAGACCAAGACGGTCAACGCCCAAGAGGCCCACGAGGCGATCCGGCCCACCAAGGTGCAGATGGACGTCACGGTCGCCAAGGAAGAGTTTTCGGGTGCCGAGAACCTGACCGCGGCGCATTGGAAGCTTTACGATCTCATATGGCGCCGCACCGTCGCAAGCCAGATGGCGCCTGCCAAGTACGTCGAGGTCTCGGTCACTGTCACGAGCAAGGTGTTGCCCGAGGGCATTGCCTTTCGTGGTGTGACCTGTATCTTAACGGAGCCAGGTTACTTGAAGGTGTATGCTGTCGCTGCGTCAGCCAAGGGCGCTGAGAGCGCGAGCGCCGCCCTGGCCAAGTGGGCGCCCTTCCTAGCCAAGGGCACGGCGCCCATGACGGCCCTCACGTTCGCGGCGAACGGCGACGTCAAGCGCCCGCCCTCGCAATACAACGAACCGCAGCTGGTCAAGGCCCTCGAGAAGCGCGGGATCGGCCGACCTTCGACATTCGCCACCATTCTCGACAAGATCCAAGGGCGTGGCTACGTGTGCAAAGGCGCCAATCCGCAGTCGAGCCATGAAACGTCGTCGTTTACTGTGGACCCCACCGCCAAACCAGTGACTGTAAACGTCACTAAGGGCGTCCTCATCGTGGGTGGCAAAGAGACGGATTGCATGTTGCCCACGAACCTAGGCAAGCGTGTGTCAGGCTACCTCGAGACGGCCGTGCCGCTTCTGGTCGACATGGAGTTTACGGCGCGCATGGAGGCCGACCTGGACCGCATCGCCACCGGCGCCGTGAAGCAGAAGGACGTGCTCGACGACTTCTATCGGGACTTTCGGCCGCACATCGATGCAGCGATTGCCGAACAAAAGGTGGCCGCTAAGTCGGAGGTGGTGGAAGGGGTCGTGGCGAAGGTAAAGGGAAAGGGCAAGAAGGGTGCTGCAGCCTTTGACGCTGGCGCCGCAACGTCCAAGCCAAAGAACGCACTACGTGAGTTTCCAACACACGATGCCTATGTCCTACAAACGAAGTATGGGCTTGCAATCTTGCATGCGGAGACCAAGCGCTTCGTATCCCTGGCGCCATTCCTGGAATGGCGGAAGACGACGCCACCGGCGCTTACGGACAAAGACGTGCGCTTCCTGTTGGCGTTGCCCTTGACACATGACAGCAGCGGTGGCCAAGTGCACATCGGACGCTACGGCCTTTACTTGAAGGGCGTGGCTGGCAAAAATGAACGAAATGACAAGTTAGATCGGGCCGAGTGGGATGCGATCTATGACGCCTTTGCGTAGCATGTAATAGGCTACAGATCGGCTACAGATCAAGACTCATGTTGACTTTCGGAATGATGCGCCTCAGGCTTTTGCGCTCCACGGTGGGACGGTCGTCCTCGAAGAGTTGCTTGACGAGGCTTTTGCCTTCACTGTCGCCCTTGAGTTCGATGAGCCGCTGCTTGACCTCTTTGAGCTTGGCCGGCACCTTGACCGTACGCACGGAGGACGCGATGCGCCCTTGCTGGGTCGAGATGTCGTCTAGTTCGTGCTCGATCATGAAGGCCTGAATGGTGTTGGAGAGCGCTTGCTTCCGGGTGCGACGCTCACGTGCAGCGACCGTGAGCTTGCGAATCTGGTCGTCCAGGGCGAGCCATTGCGTGACGAGGCCCTTGAACTCGGTCTTCTCCTCCTCGGTCAGCTCGGCGGTGTTGGCGGTGGCGCCGGGTGCGGGCTCTAGGATCTCGTATAGAGGCTCCGCATAAAGAGGTTCCATTGCTGCTCAAGCTCTGTACCTACGGTTCTAACCTTATGCATCCATCTCTTTAAGTGCCTATAGGGCGCAGCGCGTGCACAGGGACACAATATTTATTGGTACAATTGGGTAGAGTGAGTAGTAGTTAGTAGAGAGTAGATGCGTTACATAGAGGTCACGGCGGCAACGGTGCCCGCCTTTAAGAAGGAGGCCAAGGGGTGCAAGTGGGTCGTGTTCCACCACATGCAGGGGTGCATGCATTGCGTCATGTTCTCGCCGGTGTGGAACCAGGCCAAGGCCATGTGCGCCAAGACGCCCGGGCTCAACATGGCCGACGTGGAGTACAGCGCAATGTCGGCCCTTCCGCCCTCGATGCAGAAGGTCATGGGCTTCCCGACGGTCATGGTCTACGACAACATGCAGCCGGTGAGCGAGTTCGGTGGGCCTCGGGACGTGGCGACGGTGACGGCCTTTCTGAAGGCGCAAGCTGTGGCGGTGGCTCCGGCTGCTAAGAAGGCTAAGGCGACCTCTGCCAAGGCTTCGGCCAAGGCTTCTGCGAAAAAATAGTTACCACAATCAAGAGAGCGTTACCACAACTATGGACGGTCAAAACCAGTGGCCCACCCTCAGCGCCAAGCTGGCCTCCGAGATGTCGTGCGATGGCATGTCCGAGCTGAGCCGCAAGCACTACCTCGAGAACCTCAACATTCACCTGGCCGACCTGAGCGAGCCGCCGTGTGACCTGCGCTTCGGCTTTGCCGATCGCGACCTCGAGCACAATCTGCAGATCGGCGCCAACAGCATGTCGCGCAAGCAGTGCGCATGGAAGAAGCCGGCGTTCGGTCGCGGCGCCTACGAGAGCGTGTACGACTCTGCGGCACCGGCCACGCCTGCCTTTGATGCCTACACCCGTGCCAAGCTGGCCCGGACGACCAAGTGCTCCAAGCTGACCATGGACGACTATGTCAAGGGCCAGGGCCTCATGTTCGACGACCATTCGGAGGGGCCTTATGCGCCCGCTCGCTAGTACTGAACATAATCATAGTTGTCGTCCGCATCAATGTGCTCGGCATTTTCATTGATGACGGCCTCAATTGCCGGAGATATGTAGTTGAGGTAGATGTTCTTCTTGATGTTGACGAAGTACAAGGACGGCGGCACCGGAAAGTCGATGGACGAAATACGGTTTTCCTTCAAGTTTATTTTTAAGAGACTCGTGGGTGGCTCACGAAACTCGACATCGTGCAATATGTTGAATTGGGCGTCCACAATCTCAATGTCGCGAGGGAGCTCAAGAACACGCAATCGGTTATTCATGCAATAGAGCTGTACCATCGAGTCCGGTACCTCAAGCGTCTTCAAGCCAAGGTTGGCACACATGAGGGATTGGACGCCTTTCGGGACCTTTAAGTGCTCCATAAAGTCGCCCGTAAAGTTGACGTTCAACACGTTTTCAGGGTACTCAAAGGCATCCATGTCCTCCTGAGTGGCGTATAGAATGTACAATGTGCCACACACATCGTCAAAGGTCCACTCAAACTTAAAGGGATATGGCTTCATTGAAGTGTTTGCTATGCTAGGCTAGGCTTAAGAGAAGCATTTTCTCTAAGTTAAGGTAAGGACACAATAGGAAAGATCGGTAAGAAGAGCGCAATGGACATAAAACCACTCATGGATCATGTTGAAACATACCGTCTTTACGTAAAAAGTGCACCGCCTGAGAAAGGCATAATTGCCATGGCAAAAGATGTAAATAAATCGATTATGACATTCATCAAAGACTTTACGGACGATAAGAAAGCCTATGTAGTATCTCACTTAGGAGAGTTTTGCGTTATTTACAATGTTATGGTTGGAGAGTTTGCAAAGATTCACAATAAATCCCTTATTGATAAGATAAGATCGGGAAATGATGCGCTTATGAAGTTTTTCGAAATCAAAAGCCAGCACAGCTTTTCATACTTACCCACCAATATATTTGCTGCCTTTTGCAAAGGCATAACATACTTCAATGGGGACACGATTCTTGAAACGCCTCCCTATCATCGAAGTGATTCATGTGGAACGAAGGCACTACCCTTTAATGAAAAGTTTACTATAAATGCAAGAGATTCACCAAAAACGACGGGTGCCAAAAAGAGCTACTTGCGTAAGTGTTACATTGAACAAGATATTTGAAAACACGCTTTATAGACAAAATGTGCAGCACATGAACGAGTTGAAGCTTATTGAACGCTTATTTCAAGATTACCACCCTGGCGAATCCATAAGCATTGACATAACCTATGAAAGGTACATTTACCCTGTGAATGTAGATATTACAACTCGAATTAATACTGTTAAGTCAGCAGAGTCGTTTAGCAAAAGTTTCGACAATGACAAAAACTATGAGTCCAACATACATGTTCAAAAGATTGTTACAAATAGACAGCAACACAAGCAAGTGCACATATATAATAAGGTCCAGAGGTACGAACAGGAAATGCCATATGTTCTGACGGCATCCATAGGTGCATAATTACGCGTACATAGGTCAAAGGCATGTCACGAGCGTCACCAACATCACCGCCCCTTCTCAATGCAGCCGAGGAGGCCCTTCTAGGAAGCGCGATCGAGAAGCGCTTGAAGGTGCAAGCGCTGATGGCGGGGCCCGTGTCTCAGATCATTGGGCCTCGATTGGTAGATCACGTGAAAGTGGCTCCTCTTTACTGGGTAGGCGGCAGCAGATCATGGGATCACTTAATACACTCACAGTCACAAGCACCGTCACTCACTCCGTCGCTTACGTCACTTGAGGCGCTTTCCGTGGTACCCGGCAACTGGGACGTCTTCTTTGTTGGACGTGACAAAAGCGAGACCAAGAAGATCGCTGCAAACATGTGCGCATTCGCCAAGGGTCTCCTCACCGAGCTTCAGGCCGCGATGGGCGACAGCTACAAGTGGACCATGGAGACCCGAGGATTCCTGAAAGGCAAGAAAGGCCAAGGGTGCGAGCCGAAGGTTGCCCTGGACGTGATGGGCGAGAGCTTCCCGGGGTACGGCGTGCTTTTGTACGTAGAGGGTCCGGAGGGACGAGGCCAAGGCCTTGAGGGGCCCAAAGTCCTTGCCCTTTACCTCGAGGTCTTTTGCTTCGACAACGTGGACGTCGGGCTCTTCAAGCGTACGTATCTCGAAGATGCATCAAACGGCCTGACGTACCTCAACTTTCAAGGGGTCTTCTTGTTCCACCACATGATTCGCGAGGCCTCGCGTCGCACCGAAAAGGGCTACGACATCGACATGCATCGGCGTAACGTCCTCATGAAGCTGGCGAAAACACAAGCTCAGATGCTCTACATCGAGTGTGCCCAACAGTACCGCACCGTATGGTCCGAGTTCGGGCCCAGCGTCTTCGACCCGGCCTTTGAAGCCCAGCTTTACATCAATGCTTTTGACGTAAGTGCGGCCCGAGAGGATTTTGAAAGGCGCATCGTCGAGGTATGGCGACCGGCCATCAATGCGTGCATTGTGGAGATCGACGCGGCGCTACGAAAGCCGTCAACGCACAACGAGGAATCCTTTGTCATGATCACGGGCGGCGACGCCATGCGACGTTTTGATCCGTCGATCGTTGGAAGCAAGGACATCGATGCAAAGGTCTACTATAAACCAGGCACAGGTCCTGCCATCCATGGCGTGGTGGCCGAGCTCATGTCGAAGCTCACGTACCAGGCCATCGTGCACAAGCATGCCACATTCGAAGCAATGGGCAATGCCAAGGGCCAGACGAGTGCGGCGCTTGGGCCGAATGTGACCATTGAATACCTGACGCCTGAGCCACGGAGCCCCAACCTCCAATTCCGGATGCGTTACATTGAGAACATTGAAAGGTCAGAGGACTTCCCGGTGGACCTCTACAGCATTGACTACCGAGCCATCTTGACGGCCACGATAGGTGCGCAAACCTTCCATGTTCCCTTGGACATACCGATCTTGGACGTAGCGGTGCAAGAGAACACGCAAGGCTTGAAGCGGACCGATGTCGTACGGCTCTTTGACGGCGTGCCGGTGGCGAGCGAGCGGTTCCTGTTCGAGGATCTCAAGGCCATTTACGAGAACAAGATGCTCGCAAGGGCGCGGCTTCTAGGCGCAAAGCGGGACAAGGACCGGGTGCGCTTCAGGGCGTTGCGAACCTTTATGAGTGCGGCACATGCGGCCATCCAGCCAAGTGGACTGAATGCAACCGACCCTGAGATCATGAGGTCAGGCACGAACGATAAAGAGGCGACCAAGTACTTTGGGCTCTTTCGAGCACTCGTAAAGCCGCGACACACAGAGATGCCGTTTGAGGTTCAACGGTTCCCTTGGCCTGCTGTGCTTGCTAAGCACGCGCTTCCCGCTAATCCCGCTTTGCCCGCTAATCCTGCGAAGCAAACCAAGCAGACCAAGCCAGCCAAGCCAGCCAAGCCAGCCAAGCCAGCCAAGCCAACAAAGCAAACCAAGCCATTAGAAACAGACGCAGAGCCAAAGCCGAAGCCAAAGGCAAGCAAGCGCCGACTCACAACCTCTTCTGCCTCGCCTTCATGGGAGCCTTCTTCTAGTGAAGGGGCAGTTAAGCCACGTGTAAAGCGCACTCGGGCACTTCGTCATCCAGTGGTCGCTGATCCCTCGAATCCACGTCCGCCACGTCCAACACGAAAGCAAACAAAGGCTGACCCTGTTGTGCCCAAGCCTGACGTTGCTCCACAAGTCATTCCAGATGTGATCATGCCTGAGGTCTCCATGGCAGAAGCTGCTCCCGTGAATCAAAAGGCCCGCTTGCCATCGGCTATGCCACCGCTCTTGCCTTCAGCAATGCTGCCTCCAAGGCTCATTGCACACCGCAACATTCTCAGGAATCTTCGGCCACAGCGTGTCGTGGGGGTTGCACAAAAATAAGACGTATGAAAAGCTTTTCACGGAATCGCATTCTTCACAATGGCTCGAATGAGCTCGTCCTTTTTGAATCGCGACTTGCCGGTGACCGCAAGCTGTTTGTACATGTCCGATGCACGTAGGTCACGTACGGTCGAGCTGTGCAGGCGCTTGCTGAGCTTTGTCTTTGGAGTGGGACTGGCTAGGCTTGATGGGCTGGCCTTGGCGGCTTTGCTGGTCCCTGGTTGGTTTGAGGCAACGATTGACTGACTCGGCTGAGTCACCTTTTGCTTCGGCATTTGCTTCGGCATTCTCGTCGGCATTGGGACAATAGGACGTGTGATCCCCGTCAGTGGGCGCTTACTCAATGCCTGTGGCCGCACTGGGTGTGTCGGCAGCGAAGGCAAGGCCGGAGGCGCGGGCACAGGTGAAGTCCGTCGAAAGACCGCCTGATAGTGGTCGTTCTGCACGGGGCTGCCCAGGATGCCGGTCTTCTTGAGGCGCCGGATCAGACGCAGGGCCTCGTCGATGGACATGCGCTCGGCCGGGTTGGGCTGCAGTAGGCCGCTGACCATGTCGACGTAGATGTTCACGGCCTCCGCGTCGTCTTGTGCGGCCGGAATCAGGTAGCGGTCCAGAAGGATCATGATGGTACCCATGGACCACATGTCCGCCTTGCTCGCGGCGTTCATGCCCTCCAGGACCTTCATGCGGCCGTCGTAATCGTTGTTGCCGTGGCCATACAACATGGCACAAAAGCGCTCGAGGGCCATGACGTTGTGCTGGACGTAGTCGGGTTGAGGCTGCGCCGTACTCACGTACCCTACGCGATAAGCTGCTTGTATATCCGGAATGGCAACAATTTCCACGATCTTCGTTTCAATTTTGACTATTTCTGCAACGACAGTATCAAAGTCTTTGACGCTCGTACCATTGGACCCAATCTGCAATCGGACCTCGTCGAGCTTCTCGGGAATGCGGTACTCTGGCGGATTCACAAAGTAGCGGTGTCCATCCATCATGAAATTGGTGTCGCTGTGATAGAAGTCGGCAAAGGACGAGATGTTGCCAAAGTCGATGATGCGCACCTCGTGGCCGCCATTGGGCCCGGCAAAGGCCACGATGTTGGGGGTCTTGAGGTCTTGGTGGACGTAGCCGGCATCAAGGAGGCGACGCACGCCAAAGAAGAGCCGCTCGAGGATGGCGGCCATGGCGGCGCGCGACATCACACCCTGGGTCTTTAGCGACTTCAAGTACTCCGTGAGCGTCTGTCCGCCGTTGGGCATGAGGAGCTCTATCGCCCTGTTCTCAGTGGCCGGCAATGCCTTCATGGGTTCACAGGTATCGCCTCGAACCAGCTGGCTTTGGACGTCTTGCCGATTGGCGAAGCAAGACTCGTCCGGGTAGTAAAAGAGCCGTTGCTGCGGGTCGATCTTCTTGATGATCCGGGCGTATGCGAGCTCCTCGGCTGCGCTCTGGTACCGACCGAAGACCTTGCCGATCCGGTTGGGCTTGATCGGGTGGGCTTTGCCAGACTTGTCGGCGCAGGGCACGGCGGGTAGGAAGGTGCAGCCGTAGGCGCCTTGGCCCATGAGGGCACCGGCTTGCTGGAGGGCACCGCCTCGATCGGACCGCCTTTTACCCATGATCGCACTACTCTAGGGCACGCAGAACTTTTAGGCATGTGCGCTCTTCACAATCTGTTCCCGAATGTAACGTGATCGCTCGATCCAATCCTCGTTTGTTTTTACATCGTCTGCGCTCAAGAAGTAGTCCAAGTACAGAATGGCCCGCGGCTTATCGCTCATGTTGACGGCGCAGTGTTCAATGGCCCCGTCAAAGCTGAATGCGGCGCCGTCGGCCTCGACCGTGTACTTGCCGTCTTGCAGCAAGAAGCACGCATTGGGCGGGACCCGAAGGCCGATGTGCGCCGACTTACGGCCTTGCGCCGGCGTGGTCATCGGGTCGTTGTGGGGCGGAATGATGGCATGCGGCATCAGCAGCGAGAAGCCGCCGGCCACGATGCCGCCGAATGCGCTCATGGCCGCACTCGTCTTCGGGCATAGGCGAGCCGCTGCGGGCAGCACGTTGCCGTAGTACATGATGGGGTAGTTGAACCACAGGCCATCGTCGGACCACGCCTCGATCCAGCCCTCGCAATCCATGAGTACCGGCATGATGCGATCGAGGTTGTCGCGATTGGTCCACTCGGCCTGCTCCCTCTTGAACTTGAGGAACCGGTTGAGGCCGGTGCACTCTTGAACGATGTCGTCGAGGGCGTCCGTGAAGATGGAGAAGGATCGCTCGATGGCAAAGGAACGCTCTCGAGGGACATTCGCTACAGCCGGAGTTGTAGTAGGAACCATCACAAAGTCATCGACCTTGAACGGGAAGATGCTCGAATGCATGCCGAGCTGCGTCGTAAAGGCCTTAAAGATGTCGTTGCGATCGTGACGCGTCATGTCGGCAACATGTAGGACGTCGTCAAGGTCCTTCTCATAGAGCCGCGCATACTCGCCCAAGAACGGCACGGCCATAAACTGCTGCGTAATCGTGAGTTTGGCATTGAGAATGTACATGAGCTCGTTCTTCCAATACGCGTAACATTGCTGGCCGCGACTCTTGTAGAGCTCTTGCGTCTCGGGCACCGGGTGATTGGCAAAATAGGTGTCGATGAGCGCATGGGCCCAGGGTGGGACGCCGGTGGCCTCGCTCAGGTCGGTGTAATACTTGGGATCCGGCGTCTTGGAAGTCGACGTGTCCATGCTAGTCGACGTGTCCATGTTACCATCATATGCACATCAAATGCTAGGCATAATGGGCGCGCCTTGGGCACTTAAAGACAAAAAGTATCGTGTTATTGCAAGCAGTGTTATTGCAAGGCGCATTATGCATTCTGTCGGTTTCGTGCATCGAGCATCTTGGCGTCCGACTGGGCCTCTTGGAACAAGCAGAGTCCGATGTGTCCGTAGAGTCCAGCCGCTCAGAGCCGCCATGATGGAGCCACCGGAAGAGCATCACGAAGAGCAGGCCAAAGAGAACAAGGCCAAAAACGACAAGGCCACCGCCGCCATGCGACGTCAACTCGAGGCCATGTTCAACATGCAGACGGTGCGCGCCGACTTTGACGGAAATGCGCTTCGCGACTTGGTCAAGGGACGGCGTCTCAACTTGATCATTCGCAACGACGAGGTCTGCCTCGAGGTACAAAGCTGCACGTGGGACACGTACTCCATCATTTGGGAGGGCATGGCCGAGATCATCAACGACTACGGCGCCATCGACAACGTGGTGCGAGCCATGGCTCTGTATGAGGGCTGGAGTGCTCAAGCACAAGAGCAAGCGAGTGCCCAAGCACAAGAGCAAGCGAGTGCTCAAGCACAAGCGAATGCCCAATCCCAAGAGCAAGCCCAATCCCAAAACAGTGACCCCTACCCTAGCCCCGTCATCATCCCTCTCGACATCCACGTGTCGTTCTTGCGCGACATGCCGAGCTACCCCGACTTCTGAGAGGCCGATGCTGTCAGCTGGCTTCCGTCTTCCACCGTCATCACGAGCATCTCGTCATACCACGCCAGGTCAATCTCGCCGCCGATGCTACCGAACTTGTAGTTGGTGTGCGGGTCGTTGATGTGCTCGTTGGCGCCCTCAATCTCGAGGATCATGCGCATCTTGTGGCCCCTCGTGATGTGCGGGCCGATCAGGTACGCCTTGTCTGTAGGGCCACGGCCCTCGATGATCTTGGAGCCCCACGCCTCGAGGTGCTGCAGCAGCCGGAAGATGGTGATCGGCACCTCGGCCGACTTCCAGGTCGTCTGCTTGAAGCCCTCGTCGTTGACCTCGGTCATGCGGTACACGTTCTCACCTCCATTGTCATTTGCCATTTCGTCGAAGATGACCTCGACGTCGAAGCAGTCCGAGCAGACGGTCATGCCGCCGACATGCTGCACGATCTTGCCCTGGCGCGGGCGCACAGCCTCGAGGGTGTCGGTGATCATGGGAATAGCGGCCATTCTCTTACTTTTTCAACAACTACCTGCTGGCGGGGCCTGCGTCAATTTTTGGGGCGCTTGTGGGACCCCGGTTGCTGGGCTTCGCGCGGCCTGTCGCTTCCTACTTAAAGGAAGGGCTGCCATTGAACAACAACAACGGCACACCGGAAGATTGGTCGCTGGACTAAATGTGTCGGATATGTGTAAATAAAAGCAAAGGATGAGCGGGGGCAAGCAGTGGACTAAATGGGAGCGCATTTTGCGAGAGAAGCTTGAGGTCCCCGACTTGTTGCCTCAAATGCAAGAGCGCTCCGAATTGGCCGGCCACCAAGACTCCAAAGGGCGCATCACCTACAACCAGATCGCCAACAAGAAGAGCTTCGGGGCCTTCAGCGACATCTTGCAGTCGATTGCTCCGCGCGAGGGCATATACAACGTGCCATCCATTGCACGAACACTCAAAAAGGATGCCTTTGTGTACCCATGGTACTATGTGCAATACACGTCACAGGAGGACGAAGACTTTGACTACAGCCGGTCCGTGACCACGGGGCGACCTGATGCATCAAGCCTTTTTGAGTACATGGAGCGCAAGCCAAACGAGCCTATGATTGGCATCTGTATTCTTGAGAACATTCACATGAAGATGTTCCATGGCGTGGCGTTCATTGTTTGGAAAAAACAAAGCGATGGACGGCGGACTAAGAGCAAGAGCAAGAGCAAGAGCTCAGCAAGCAAAGACAGCTACACGTTTGCATACTACGACCCGATCGCTTACCAACGCAAGCAAACACGAGCGGATGGCACCGTCTTCTTTGCAAATTATGATTTTGCCAAGAAAACATTCCAGTCGCATCGATTCCACGAAGACGTCGAGTTCATAAACTTGTCGGACTTGTGCCTGAAGAAGAACGCAACGGAGTACCATACGAAGTACCAAACTGAGTACCATTGCCCTCAGTATGTCATGAATGCTGAGTACTGCTTCCTAAACAGTCTGTACTTTCTGTACAAGTGGATCGAGTTAGGAAAGCCACGGACGCAAAACCAGCTCCAGAGCGTCGTAAATGCATGCTATATTGTGGACCCTGCGAAGCTGTCGCGCAGTAACACACGTGAGTCGATGACGTACCGCGTGATTATGATGTCATTTATCATCACGATCTTTGTTGGGTACTTCAAAGCATTGGGACAACGACATGCCCAATCGTTGAACGCGGAAGAGTACTTATCCCGTGTGCTTGCCTTTAGTGACACATGGCACGCGACCTACGGCTTCCATTTGCTTCATCCAACGTTGGCTTATAGGCACGCATCATAAGGCCTGTGGCATATAACCCCACCCCAGAACAATCATGCCCCGGTCGCCTAATGGAAAAGGTCTGCACCTTCTAAGTGCATTATCTCGGTTCGAGTCCGAGCCGGGGCGTTACTTCTTTTTCGGCGATTTACTGTTCTCCGGTCTTCCGGGTGACGAGTTGATTGATATGGATCGTGGACTTGACTGCGACCTTGAATGCGAAGCCGTGTTCAGCGATGCTGTTCGAAGCGATGCTTTAGAGGCACTAGAACTTGCTGACGATCTAGACCGTAAAAGACGTTGAGTGAGTATTTTGTCCAAGTTATGAAGCGGGACATGGACACGTGATTGTAGTTGTTGCCGTGCCTGTGGCGGTGACTGTGCTTGTGCCTGTGGCTGAGCATGTACTTGTGCCTGTGGCTGAGCCAGTGCCTGTGGCTGGCGAACGCTAGCACTCACACCTGAGCTCGGACTCGGACTCAGCTCAAACAGAGGAAGCATCTTGTCGCGCACGTCTTTGGGCAAACGCCGACAGTACGACATTACCGCACCCAGACGATCCTTGCAATCTTTGTTGGACCTCGTTATGAAGTCGTAGATGGGCAACGTTCCTCCGGATTCATTCGGTTCATTCGGTTCATTCGGTCCGTTCTGAACGTCTACCACATCGGCGATCAGCTGCACGCCGCATTTGAAGAGGGAAAGCCGCTCTCCTTTTTGTTTGAATATGTTGTCATATACAACCACGAACAGGCACATGATGTTGACAATTACGACGTTGTACACGATCGACGCCTTGGTGTTGTTGCGACCGATCTGCTCGAGTTGCGCTTGACTCTTGATGAGCAGGCTGTTCAGGATCGCGTGCTTCGTGACATCTGCTATAAGCATGCTAGGGTCGAGTTCTAATAGTGCGGCAACGTGAAACAAGAACTGAATTGCGTACATGTGGCAATACTGGTAGTCGTAGTAGAACTGGGGGCAGCGATACCCCTTTTGGAACTGGGGGCAGTTCTCAGAGAGTTGATGCGTGTGCACTCGGACCTGGCGGCCTTCATTGGATTCGTACTTGCTTTCGAATGTGAATCTGCGCTCGCCGGTGAAAATATAGCCCGCGGCGCCTTGTGGGTCGTAAATCCCAAAGTGAAAGGTGTCTCGGCCAAAGGGGTCGGCCCAAGCAAGGACGGCCACGGCATGCCGGGGCGGAATCAGCGCATAGGCACCCACGACGCTCCCTGCAAAGCTGCTCTCGAGGAGATCGATCATTGCAAATAGGGTCCGCTCGGGTTTGAGGTACCGCAAATTGGTGAGGTTAAGGACGCCGGGGAATGGGACGAAGCGACTACTGACGAAGCGACTGTTTTTGCTTACATTCATGATGGTGAGCGGCCCCAACTCGCTATTATCCATGTCCATCGACAACGACTTGAGACCTCTCTCCAGAAACTCCAAGGACGAGTTCGCAAAGGAGCACTTGCCGTCCGCCCCTTCTTCCGGCCTGAAGACGTCTTTGAGGGCGGCGTGATTGCGCTCTGCATAGGCATTCGTTCGAGCCTCGAAGCTCAGCCACTCAAGCGGGCTGATGCTGAGTGGGACTCGTTTCGCCATAGCGGCTCTGTTTACCCTAAAAATTGATTTAAAGAACAGGCCGACGTGCTTATGTTGGTTAATTGTCAGGCAGCCATGGACCAGGCACGCAATCAGGTACGCATCCAGGCAAGCGTACACGCAGGCATTCGCCTCCTCTTCGTCGTCCACCGCTATGCCCCATACCCAGGCGGCAGTGAGGTCTATGTGGCGAGCATGGCCGAGGAGTCCCGGAGGCGCGGCCACGATGTATGGGTCTACACAGATGCGCACATGGGTGATCTCAATGGAGTGCAGGTCACGAGCGACGTCCGTGCGCTTCTCGGGGAATGGGACCTCATCGTCGTACACGGCGGCGATTGCGGCGCCCAGGACCGCGTCCACATGAATCATCGCCTGATTACGTCGCCCGTGCTGTATCTTCTGATCTTGCCCTCCAATTCGCCGGCCTGCATTCGGGGCATGGAGGACGCCTTGCACCTAGGGTGTTCAACGCGTGCCGATTGGGAACATTGTCATGCCCACGGATTCCATCACAAGGCATGCCAGATTCGCCATGGCGTGGCGCTCGGCCCCGGAACGATCGGTAGGCCGGGGCGCTTCCGGGCCAAGTACGGCATTTCTGCCAGTACTCGCATCTTCCTATCCTGCGGCGGCTTCTGGAGGCACAAGGGATTCGCAGAGCTGGTGCGGGCGTTTGAGGAGGCGCGGGTTGCTTGTGCGCTGACGGCCGCCATGGACAACTTGGGACTAGATGGGTCTGGTGTAGGAGCAGGGGCAGGGGCACACCCTTCAGACTTGAACAACACCATTCTCATCTTGACCGGCTACGTAGACAGCAACGATGTGGAGGCCCGGCCCAAGGATACGGCCAACGTGCACACGTTGTTGATCGAGGACAAGGCGGACGTTGCCGATGCCATGGCCGATGCCGACCTGTACATCATGAATAGCACAGCCGAAGGCTTCGGCCTCGTGCTCATCGAGGCCATGCTGAACCGTACGCCCTGGCTGGCACGTCGCATTGCGGGAGCCATTGAGATGGAGGAGTACGGGTATACGTACGATACGTATGCTGAGCTTGTGTGCATGCTTCGCGAGTTCCCCTTTAGAAAGATGACCGAGCAAGTCGACGAGGCTTACACATACGCTATGGAGCAACGTACGATTGTAAAAACGATAGATGATGTGTTGGCGATGTGCGGACAGTAGTGGCTTACGTGGCCTGACGGCACTACGTAAATAGCTCACAGCTGCCCTCTTCTTTTTGCCTCTTGTAATAGTCCAGCATAATCCGCCCCACAGTATACTGATCTTGATTGCCGTCGTTCTTAGTACCACCGCCCATGCCAAACGCCTTATACACCGTCGTCAACTTGCTCACGATCGGCCGCTGCACGACGCGTTCCAAGTAGACACGCATGATCGGCTCACTCTCGGCAAGCTGCTTCAAGACGTCGTAAAGCGCCACTCGAATCGTAAAGCTCCGGTTGGGCAATGCCGGGTCTGCGGGCAAGGCCTCGATCTTGCACCCTAGGCGGGACTCGATGGACGTCAGCAACGTGCATTGACTGGACCGCACAAGAAACGTATATGTGGTGGGCTCTCTCAGCCAAGCGACAATCTCGGCTTGCGTGAGCACCCCTGCGACCCCAGCACCCTCTGCGAGCACCCCTGCACCCCCTGTGAGCACCCCTGCGACCCATGTGAGCACGTCACGCATGAAGGCAATCGGCGGCAGCGACCACGCGACGACCTCTTGAGGGTGGCTCTTTCCGATCGCACCCGTGACCCAGAGGCGCACTAGATAGGCCCGCGTCCATGCTCGTATGCAATTGCCTTCGGGATTGAGCTCGTGTATGACGTCGCGCCATAGCTGACGGATACGTGAGGGCGTTCGCAAGGGCGTGTGAGTTCGCTTAGGATGTAAATGCCCATCAGCACCGTCCATGCCCGCCTCTTCGGCCAACAAAAACAGTGACGGCAACATCAAACTCAGTGCATGACGCATGGCATCGCTGCATGCACACACGCTTGTGATGACCCGAGCTCGCCATTGAGGCCGCGCCCTCCATGCCCGCCAGAAGCCACGTCGACCCACGCACGTCCGTGCGAAGCCAAACCAATCGGGCTCTGTGCGGTCGCCGGGGCTATGCAAATCGGGGTTGACGGGCCATTGGGTGTATTCGAACAGCTCGTTGTACTCTTGCAGACTCATGGTTCGGCCGCTCACGTATGCAGCGCTAAAGGCCGTGGCTTGGTACGTCGTGTATTTAGTACGGCTTGCTTGAATGTGTTGCGTCACGGGCTCCGGGTCGTTCGACGTGCGCAACATGTAACGCGTGACCTTGGGTCCGGCGCCGCACAGTGCGTAGTGGCACGGATACTCGGTCAACTGCGCAATGTGGCCTTCGTACAATGGGACCCACCGTTCGTCATAGGGCGTTATGAAGGTCCAGGGTGCCTCAGGGTCCAACGTATCCTCGACGAAGCGCTTGAGGGCTGCGTGCATGATGTCGTCTGGCCAATGCCCGCGCCTGTGCATGGCCATGGCGAGTATGAGGCCGTTACAAATGGAGTAGGCCTTGGCATCGACCATGGCTTGTAAGTTAAGCGGAGTATGGCTGGTTTGCATTTGCGTCTGCGTTTGAGTTTGCGACTGCGTAAAGGTCTGCGAGTATGAGTACGTGATTGGAGCGTCGACCGTGCCCAGTGGGTATGTGACGGCAAAACGTTGATGCCACCACCGACAGAGCCAGTCATAGATGCCGTCGGTTGTCACTGCGCACTCTTTGGCTGCTTGCCACATGGGGATGGTACGTGCATTCGTAAAGATGTGCTGACGATGGACGGCCATGGACGCCCATTCGGCACCGAGCTGGCCCTCAAATGGCAGCCACGGATCTAATCCATCGCTCAAAATGATCTCGGGTGGAGCAATCTCGATGCGTGAGCAAAATTGAGGGTGTCGCACAGCCTTCGGGTCAATGATGTAAAGGTGGTTGAGCATGGAGAGCTCGGTGTGCCTCATGGTTGTTTAAGTCTTTACACACGTGCTACTTCTTAAGTGCTTGCTTGGCTGTTGACCTCGTCGACCTCGCTGCCCTCGTTGCCCTCGTTGCCATCGACTTTCCTCCGGACTTGCGTGCCTCTTTGGAGGGTGGCGTCTGCAGGGGTGCGTCTGCAATAGGACGCTTCGCGTTTGCGTTCGCGTTCTTGTAGCTAGTAGGCGCCTTGACCACCGGAAACTTGGTGCACGGGCTCAAGCTGGTCGGGGCATTCACGATCATTTGAACGTAAGGTGCCGAATCATAGAACGCAGGTGGGGCCCGGGCTGTCGCAATGGCCGCAGGCATGTTCTTCGAGATGTCCACGAAGGGCCGCGCTGCACGTGTTGCATGTTCAACGTCGAACAGAACACTGCCCCACACATCGTTGTCAAGGTACCGGTTTTTGATGCCGTCGAAGCCCAAGCTCATGAGGACCAGCGTTAAGGGTTGAACGCCACCGATCGTCCTTCTATTCTCGGTATGGGAGGATGGTGGTCCATGGTCGGCATAGCTCTTCGCACAGGCCTCAAGGGCAAGGCAAAGCTTGCGTTCGAACTCGTATTGGCTGATGTTGAGCAACTCCCGCCAATAGTTGCCGTCTATGGCCGGGAGCTTCTTGGTGCGCCCATTCAGTAGATCGTCGAGTCCTTTCGCGAACTCTACGAATGTTTCGAGATCTTTGCGACTATCAAACTCGAGCGGAGAACGCCAAGGATCTTGCCAAACGTACATGGTGTCTTTGGCCCAATCTATGTTCTTGTCGACATTGAGGAAGACGTAGATGCCGGTACCTAGGTAGCCGGTACTTCTTTGGGTCGGCGAGGGCACGAAGTACTCTAGGTTGCTTTTGGATAGAGGGCCGTGATGGTAGACATACATTTTGGTTAGGGGCGTTGCTTGGCTAGGCGTTGCTTGGATAGACGTTGCTTCTGGCGCTTCTGTAGTGAGCGCGCGTTGTTTTGTCGGGGAGACTTTTGTGATGATGGTTGCAAAGTGGGGCTTAGGCTAATGGTCTGTCAATCCATTCACAGAGGACGATTGCTTTCAGATTTTTATGTATGGCTCAAGGGATAAAGGTACTTAAAGACATGGTGCCTATGTGTGACTAAGCATCAAATCGGAAACTGGTAAACTTTTACCCAAATCTCAAGCACTCTGGTTTCACAGTTGGACTACATGATATGACCTATGCTCACGTGGTGGGTATACGACTGAAGAGGTTTCCTGAGCATACATTCCCAATTGCTGAGAGTAAGACAGATGCTGTTTAAACACAACGAAAGGGACTTAAGGACAAGGCGCCTATGTGATATTGGCTATGTAGTCTCGCTTGTGTGGTGCTCTTAACCGAGTCGAGTCTCGGCACAAGCATAACCTCATTTTTTGACGATGGATACGTAGAGATATCTTTCTTCATTGTAAGGACGGCCGATGGATATGGATAAGGTCAAAATGGCACAAACAGCCACAATCATAGTCTTCCCGAACCAATTATGGGACATTGGCACCATGAAGCCGCTCTTTGACGCGGCCAAGGGACATGGACACACCGTCACCAAGATCGTACTATGGGAGGACCCGGGCTTCTTTGGCATACGTACAGGCGGTGAGTTTGGACCGTCGCGACTTCGCTTGAACCGGTTGACCTTGGCGTACAGGCGCTTGACGTGTCTTGAGGCTGTTAAGCGACTTCGGGCCAGTGCTCCGGCGGGTGTTGTTGTCGAACATGTGCAGGTCGATGAACTGGTTACTCTGGCACCTTCAGCCTTTTACGCATTCGATCCATGCGATCTGCTGGTCGTCAAGACGTTTAAGAAGCGGCTAGCCAAGGCTGCTGCGTCGCTTGTGCTCTTAGACTCGCCTCAATTCTTGCTTCCTGTCGACGTCGCCATAGCGTGGGGAAAAGACGAAGGAACGAAAAAGAACAAAGATGGAAGGCCTAAGAAGCGGCTCCAACATCGCCCCTTCTTCGAAATGGTCAAGGAGCGCATTGGCATTCTTCAGGGCGTTCCGAGCCAAGATACCGACAATCGGTCGCCCCCACCCAAGGAAGGTCTGCACCCACCTTCGCCCTTTCCGTCCAAGGTCACAGTTATGCGTGAGGCTGCATGGCTGAGTGCCCTAGCATGGGTGAACCAGCATCCGACGTTCAAGCGAAACCCCGGGCCGAGTGAGGAGTCAGTGGACTCTATGTTCGGACTTGCGGCCACACCCAAGGAAGCCATGGCTTGGTTCATGCGCTTTGTGGACCAACGATTTGGATCCTTTGGCAAGTACGAGGACGCGATCGTGAAGGGCGAGCCATGGCTCTACCATTCGGGCATTTCGATCTACCTGAACAATGGGCTCCTTGTGCCCACGGACGTCGTTCGGATCTTGAAGACTAGATTCGACGGAGTGCCCCATCAACTCGCCAACTACGAAGGGTTCCTCCGACAAGTCATGGGCTGGCGCGAGTTCAGCCGTATGTACTACCTCACGACGCGGCCGGCGGTGGCTCGGGCCAATAGCCTTGGCTATGATCGCGTGCCCTTGAAGTACAATGGTCCCTGGTACACCGGCAAACTGGGCATACCGATCGTGGACGATGCCATCAAAGATGCTTGGAACATGGGTTATTTGCACCACATTCGCCGGCTCATGGTGATGAGCAATGCCATGACCTTGTGGCGCGTGCACCCGGACGAAGTGTATCGGTGGATGCACGAGTTTGCGCTTGACGCTTACGAATGGGTCATGGTCTTCAATGTGTATGCGATGGGGACGTACGGGGATGGCGGGCGGGCGACGCGGAAACCGTACGTGTCGAGTACGGCTTATCTAAAAAGGATGTCGAGGGAGACGGGGGGCGAGTGGGAGGGGACGTGGAATGAGCGGTTTGCTAAGTATCGCTTATAACGTGATAAAACACATATCGGTTGCATACGTATACGTTGTGTATGTTCCCATAAAATCCAAAAGTGTTGCGCATGGTTTGGTTTATGGCAAAGCAATTATAATTCAGAATTAAAAAAGAGAGTAGTAACACCATTGTGTCTAAATCTAACTAATACCGTATTTCCTATAGCTAAACCTGACAAACCACCAAATAAAAGGGTTGTATGTGATATAGTTGTAGTTGCTTCAGTAACTGTTGTTGGGGATAGATTAGTAGACTGTGGGGTTTGTATTAGCATATTTGCCAATGACCCACTAATTAATGATACAGTCGGACCAATTCGCATAGTAACAGGGTGAGATATTACAAGCCCTACTTGCGTTGTAGTAAGATGAGTAAACCCAAAGAAATTTTGTGCTACATCTGGGATTGTGTAACCATACCTCTGGCACAACTGCAGCTCCACCTGATATGGCCGCACCTCAAAAGGCGTAGCTCGCTGACCCTCTTCAACTTGCACTTGGGCAATGTCAAATGTGAATGTCGTGTTAGGATAAAAGTTGATGGCAAACAATAGATAATCATCATTATTTGTTCCTATTACTTTTCCTGAAATTGAAGGCACCTGGATCGTTACAATATATTTTTGCCACGTTGTGGTTGCTGTTAACCCGGGGTATGTTTGAAATCCAACAACCGAGCTGTAAGAACCTCCCGATCCAAAAACTTGTTGTCCGGTGCCGGAAAATCCTGTATTAGAAGAAGCTTTTAACCATATGCTCATTGTTATTGTTTTGCCTGCAAATGAGCGCACTCCCTCTATTTTTTGGGTGATCGCAACAAATGTGCCACCTGTGCCAGCAACACTTGTGGCAAAACGAAGCCAAAACTTTGGATTGTTGGGAACTTCTGTTTGCCCTACGGAGAAGGCTTGTTGAGTTATAGCACGTGTTGCACCAGATCCATCGTATATAACTTGCCACCTGTCAGCAGTGTAGGCAGTGTGTGCACTAAATGTCGTACCTCGTTGCCACACATCGAAATTGCCATTGATAATTCCGTTTCGAAAGTTCATCAACCCCACCTGCACTCCACCCGTATTCGGATCCACATACACACTAGTCGTTGTTGCCATAACACAGACAAAACTCTAACCTTACCCGCCAAAAAAGAACCCGCCACCTAACCCCGTTTCTTCCTCATACCAAGGTAATGGCATGAGCATAATTACCTCACCATGCAAGCCAAAAGCCCCCTCCGGTTGGCAAGAAGGCGTAGCCCGTGGTGTCTCCCAAGCCCTCACCTACGCCATTGAGATCCAGAAGACCGTCGAGCAAGTCTATGGGCGTGGGCCGCAATGGACGCCGGGGCAATGGGCGTCCAACGTCGGCCGCGGCATCTGGCAGTCGTCCTTGACCGCCGGCTTCGTATACCATGCCTACTTCACCATCTACAATGCCTTGTATCCTTCGCCATGGGCGGGTGCCGTTGCGGCATTCGCCACGTCTGTTGTCAAAGTGCCGATTGGCAATTGCATGCGCGTCCTACAAGCCACGAGTGCCCCTACCATCGTCCACATAGGGATCAACATGGTGCGCAAGCGCGGACCTGCAGCCCTGTACAGTGGCTACTTCTTGTCGCTCGTGGAGGATGTCATCGAGATGGACGTGAGAATGCGAATCTACTATGCGCTGGTGGGCCCGCCAAGTGACGCTGGAGGAACCGCTTCGCTTGCAACGGCTTCGCCTATCACCGGAGTCATGATAGGAACCCTTGCTGGCTCGGTTGCTGCCGCCGTTACGACACCCTTCGACACGATGCGGTCGCAACTGGCCTTCATGAACAACAGTGGGACACATCGTATGACAAGCATCCAAGTCCTTGGTCACATCTGCAAAAAGAACGGACCACTTGCATTGTATCGTGGCGCTCATTTGAGGGCGACGAGCATTGGCTTGAAGGCTGCGTTGTACTTTGCTTGCTTGGAGGGCTTAAAAGCCCAGGAGCAAGCTCTAAGGCTTGAAAGCCCAAGATCCTAAAGCCAAGGCGTCACCCTCATCACACGTAGCCGCTCCATGACCTCTGTCGACACGATCGCCCCCATCTCGGCCGCCATGAGCGCGTTCGCCCAATCCTTCTTTTTCATTGCGTCAATCCAATATTGCTGCCAGTTGGTATTACATCGTACAAGGTTATCAATGTTTGGCCACAGCATGTGCCGACTGTCCACGGGCATACACGTCACAAGCGCACCCGGCTTTGCATCGGTGTGATCGATCGCACATAGGACACGCGCCAGGTCCCGTGGCTCCAGGGCAAGGTTGCTCCTCGCATAGTCCATGGGACGCAGTCGACGTGGCCCGTGCATGTCTGGATCGGCCCCTGACTCGATCAGGAACCGCAACGACAGCTCATGCCCGAAGTATGCCGCCTCGTGTATGGGCGACGTCAGCTTGGAGCCCACGAAGCCGAGGACGTTGACGTCCGCCCCACGCTTGGCAAACTCTTGCGCCCACCCAAGCTGGCCCGTTGCAATGGCGCTGAGAAGCGGCGTTCCGCCCCATGCGTTGGCCACGTGTATGTTGGCACCGCTGGCGATTAGAAGTTCAATGATGGGAAACATGGTTGTTTGACGTGGCAGCTCAAGGGCCAGGGTCAAGGGCGTGTACGTCGAGACACATGCGTCCACGTTGGCATCGAGACGTTCGATGGCGTCACGTGCTGCATCTAAACTCCGGATGGCTATGGCATCAAATAGGCATTCGTTTGCACTTTGGCTACCTGCCCTTGGCTGACTTGAGGCATCCATTTACACTTCATAGCGACATAACCTTTAAGTGCCATGCCTTACGTTAGTTGCATGTTTGCCTGTTTACATGCCATGCTTTGCCTTACGTTAGTTGCATGTTCTTGATGTGCCAATTGAACTGCTGAAAGGGCAAAGGCAAGCCCGTCACGTCATGTGCCACCAGGTCCTCGCTCGGGCCACGGTTGAACAAGTCCACACCAGCGCCAATGCACTTCGTGATGTGCTCGATGGACGTGATGGCAGGCACGTTGTGCTCTTGGTGCGAGAAGGACTCGATCTTACGCTTGATGTGAGCCGCCGTTTCGAAGTAGCTGCAATGCCAGCCGGCATCGGGAATGGCACGCTCTTTGGACCCTAGGCGCATGGCGTCCAACGTTGTCCCCATCAAGCCCTCATGATTCACCACGTAAGCATGGTACCACTTGCTCGGCTTCCGCCATTCGAAATTGTAGTAAAAGAAGTCCATGGTCAAACAGACCGGCGTGTGAAAGAGCCCTACGTGTGCCTTGGCCTGTAGGATCACGTCCGGGCTCACGATCTCGTCAACGTCGCAAATGAGCGCGAGGTATGGGGTCGCTTGCTGACGTAGCCACTCAGTCGTTGCATTGCGTTGCGTGGCCTCGCGGGCCCATGCGTCCCCATCCCCCAGTGAGTCCAGTACGATCCATTCGATCTTGTCGGCATAGGGCGCAAAGACGTCCGCGTGCACGTCCTTCCACAAGCGGTCTTTGAGCAGTCCCGAGAACGTCTCCCGGCTCTCGACGATCACGAATCGGTCGACCACGGGCGCCAGCGTCTCGAGACGTAAGGCCACGATGGGCTCGCCGTTGTAACTGAAGACATCAAAGACCGAAGTACCAGTCAACGTACCAGGGTCCATTTAGTCTGCTTTAAGCCTGGAACCTCTAAGTAATGCGCCCACGTAGGCACCACAAATACCGAATGACAGAACAGATTGCAGCAAGAGTTGCGCGATGTCCTCCGTGATCTTGACATGCTTTGCAGGGCGTCGGCCGTACCTTGAGGTCATGTTGCGGTATGTGCGGGCCCTTATGGAGCGCGGCCTGGTCACCGAGTGCCACCTCTGGAACTTCACGCGTAACGTCGACGATGAGCGCTGGCTCAAGGAGCACTTCTCGGACCCGAGCGCCGCGATCAAGCTGATGCACGTCGACAACAAGCGTGCATGGACCGAGTACTACCACCACTACACCAAGGAACGCTACCCCGATCACATCATCATCAAGTGCGACGACGACGTGGTCTACGTCGACCTGGACCGCTTCCACGGCTTCCTAGAGCACCGGCGTATGTTCCCCGACCTTTTGCTGGCCTTCCCCTCGATCATCAACAACGGCGTGTGCGCCAACTACCAGCAGACGGCAGGCTTCCACCCCGCAGAGGCCAATAACCTCGGGACCTTCCCATACGACACCTTCTGTGGCCGCCTATGGGCCGACGGCCGCTTGGCCGAGCGTCTCCATGACCACTTCATCGACAACCTGGTCGACTACACGTCACGGGCCGCCACCATGCCCGTGCGCACGATCAAGGTGGGCGATCGCATCAGCATCAACCTGTTCGCCATCTTGAGCAAGGATCTGGACATCTTCCAACGCATCGGCAACGACGACGAGCACGAGCTCTCGGTACGTATGCCGAATGAGACGGGCCGCGCCAACTACGTGGACATGTCGTGCTTTGTGTCGCATCTGGGCTTCTACAAGCAGCGCGACACCGGCATGAACGAGGGCCGCATCCTCGAACGGTACCGAAAGGTCGCCGATGGGCTGGGGCTGCCTGCGGCCGTCTAGAAGTGGGGTGCTGCGTCTCATTGAACCATGGTTTAGGGCGAAAATGGACACGTGATGGCAGCACAGAGTAGCATAGCAACTGACCAAGAATGCGCGCCCTCTACGATCCCCCGTTCTACTTCGAGCTGACGTCGACGTGTCTCGTGGTGCACAAGGCGAATCCTGGTGATAAAGAGTACGTCAAGGTCCGCATGTTGCCGATACGCCAGGCGATCTTGGCGTACCCGGACGTCATGGATCTGTTGAACAACAACGTGGAGTCGAAGGAAGCAAAAGACTCAGGAGCCGCGGCCGCCAATGACCTTGGCAACCTGGTCGAAGATCTTTCGCTCGATTAAGTAGCTAGGTCCAATTATGGCCGCAACACAAACATGGACGCTGATCGCCGCCGTCGCCTACTTGACGGCCACGCTCATCTTCATATCGTTCAGCCTGGTCACGCGTCGGCACCCGCTGCTGTTCTTGGGTACGTTGCTCCTGGTGGGCGGCTACGGCACGCTCGGTGTCCTGAAGGCCCTGGATGCCAAGGGCAAGCGGAAGGGTGAGGAGCAGTCGAATGCGGTGGCGGCGGCTTCGGACGCACGCTACTATAAATTGGCATACGCCTTCATGATCGCCTTCTATGGCCTAAGCTTCATTTTGCCGATCGCCTTTCACACTCAGTTCTACGATGCCTTTGCGTTCCTAGGCTACCTCATGCTCTTCAGTGGTCTGCAGACGCTCAAGGCCATCGGCTTCGGCTTCGTGTTCCTATACTACGTTCTCGGCGCCATTCGTAAGGTGATTCACTTTAGCGGCGCTGAGGACCCGATTCGTGGCGCGCTCCTTGCCCTTGTGCGTGTGGCGCTTGCGGGCTACTACGGCAATGTGTTGTTCGGATTGGCTTGAGGACTCGGCTTAAGGACTTTGACGTGATAGGAGCACAAGTAGGAATGGATTGGTGGAGCAGTGGCAAGAGGGAGCATGGGACACAAGCGTGACTTCTTGTTCAAGTATGTACCGGCTCCACAGCGGTCGCTCTTGAAGCTGGACGAAGAGGCCGCATACTCGGTCACGGATCAGGTGACGGCCGATCGCATGACACAGGACCTCGTACGTGTGCTCGGACCGGGTGTCGCCAAGAGTGCAACGTTGTGTGACGCAACGGCGTGCATTGGCGGCAACGCCATGAGCTTTGCGCGGGCCTTCAAGCACGTCGTGGCCATCGAGAGCGATACGACGCGCTTTGCCTTCTTGCAACACAACCTGCATGTCCTAGGCTTCCACAACGTTCATTGCGTGCACGGCGACTCGGTCAAGGAAGTGAGCTGGAATCACTCACGTCTACGATCAAAGGCGCCGCTCTATGACGTCATTTTCATCGATCCGCCGTGGGGAGGGCCCGATTACAAAACGCAGTCCCTCGTAAGCTTGGAGCTTTCAAACGTGCCTCTTGCGGACCTATGTAAAGAATGGGCGCCCCACACACGTTACATTGCCATTAAGACGCCGACCAATTTCGACAAAGAGAGCTTCACGTCGGCCACGGCGGGCGTGCTCGAGCTCGTGCACCGGAATGTGATGCTGCGTAAGATACACTTTTATGTGTACGAAGTCGAAGTTGACATGCCATAGCATCTTTTGTTTTTTCGTCAAGCCCGACCTACTACGTCAGCCATGCCCGACAATCCATGCGAAGCCATCCCCGTCAGGCCCGACGTTCCCGATATATTTTTACAGACATCAGATAGAGTGTGTAGGGAAGGCGTATTCCGACACAAAAACAACGTTAAAGAAGGCGAAAGAAAGCCATGGAAAGCCCAGGCGCCACGTTGACGTCCGCCGCCTTCACATGGTGCACGGTCCTCGCCATCATCTTTGGCGTCCTTGGGTGGGTCCAGATCTGGCACATCATGTTGCAAGTGCACAAGGCCGCTCGTGTGGGCAACATGGTGCGCGGCGATTGCAAGCATTCGTACATGGAGTATGAGTCGCCCTTGCGGTACGTGCGAGCCTTGGTGAACGACAAGAGCTACATGAAGCGGCTTCAGGATGCCCTCAACATGCTCGGACGTGGTACCTTCTTCCTGTTCTTGAGCATCGTCCTTGGTCCGGCTTTCTCGACGATCAAGTGCGGTTTGAAAGAAAAGAAGACGGTCGACGAGTGTGCCGATAAAAACAAGAGTGGCGCCCATCCTCGCATCAGTTTGGGGGGCATGATCGTGTGGCTCGGCATCCTTATCTACACTGGTCTCATGGTGAGCCAAGGCAAAGCAGCCCCGACGTTTCTGGGTGCCAACATCGACGATGGCACAGCTTACAAGAAGGTCATTGGCATCCAGACCAGCCTTTACATCAGCTTGTTCTTGGTCTACGCATACCCGAAGTACTACGCCCACGAAGAGTTCTTCGAGCGCGACGGTACCTTCGTTGCCGACAGTCTCTGGCTCTTTATCTGGTTCCTGATGCGCACCATCCTATTGTTCGGCTCCCATATGTACTTCAAGCTGAACGCCTTCTTAAAGGCCTACCAAGGTCAAATCGAAGCAACGCACACGGCCATTAAGGAGCTTACACACATCGAGGCTGCTGACGACGAACGTGGTATTGCCTTCAAAGCGCTGATCTTACAGAACATGCTCCGGCTGCCCGGACTGGTCAAGACGCGCCCCGACGATGCGCCCTCGGTTATGGACGCCAGCAATGCGCTCAATAACATAGAGCTCCCCTACTACGTCTTTCACGAAGAGGGCGCCGAGCTCGCTGCGTTTGCCGAGAATGTCCTTGAGATGCCTGATATGGGCTGGCTCAAGGCGAATGTAGATAGTGGCAGGGACGATGATGAAAATAAGCGAATGAGAGAGAACATGACGGAGCAGGAGTACCAAAAGGTGCTGGAGAACCGTACGACACCGTACAACAAAGACGCGCTCGAAAAGCCAGTGACGTTCGATGCAAAAACAACAGAGTGGAAGAAGCTTGACAAGGTGCGCGACCACATGAAGGTGCTGCGTGACCAAAACGAGGAGTTCTCCAAGGCCATCGGCACCCTCACGGCCATGATCTCCGTGGGCAGCTGCGTGGCCATCAGCATCCCGGCGTATGTGTTGTATAAGAAGGTGGCGCCGGCGCTCTTTGGACTGTGAGGTACACGTAAGGTGTTTCCTAGGATGCGGTGTTCCTATTTAAAACGTTACTACTCGCGTGAGGGTAAAATGTCGCACCTGATCCCCTCCAACACCTCCAACAAGTCCTGGTCGCCAATGGTGCCGCGCTCCATCAGCTTACTCGCAATCTTGTCCAAGTAGCCCTCGTGCAGCGTCAGCAACTGTGTGGCCCGATCGTAGGCCCAGTTGACCAGGTACGACACCTCCCGATCGATCTCGTTGGCCATGTTGCCGCTCGTGGCCTGGTCGGGCGTCCATGCGCCTGGGCCGAGGTTCTGGTTGAAGCCGTACTGGGTGACCATGTCCCGCGCGATTTTCTGGACCTTCTGGAAGTCGCCGTACGCACCGGTCGTCGCCCGCATCTTGCCAAACTTGAGCTCCTCGGCCACGCGCCCGCCGAGCGCCACGACCAGTTGGTTCTCCAGGTACTGCTGACTGTACAGGGCCAGGTTCGCGCTGGTGTCATTGAGAGGCTCGAACAGCGTCACGCCGCCCATGATGCCTCCACCTGCCCCAACCCTCGGCACAATGCTAATCTTTTTTACAACATTGAAGTCGCTCATGAGCACGCCCAGCAGGGCATGTCCGGCTTCGTGGTACGCAATCAGGCGTCGCTGCTCCTCGGACATCAACGTGCTGTCCAGCTCGAGACCTAGAAGCGCCTTGTCGAGGGCGACGTCAAAGCAGGCCTGGTCGATCGTGGTACGTCGTTTCCGGGCGGCGCAAATGGCGGCCTCGTTGCACAGACTCTCGAGCTCGGCGCCCGTGAAGCCCTTAGTGATGCGGGCTAAGCTTGCCAGGTTCACGTCGGGGGCCAGAGGCTTCGTCTTCGTGTGCACCCTCAGGATGTCGGCGCGCCCCTTGGCCGACGGCATGCCGATCGTGACAATGCGGTCAAAGCGCCCGGGACGTGTGAGGGCGCTGTCCAGGATGTCGGGCCGATTGGTGGCCGCGATTACCAGGATGTTGCTGTTTCCTTCAAAGCCGTCCATCTCGGTCAGCAATTGGTTGATGGTCTGGTCTTGCTCCGCGTTGGACGTAGTGGCGCCTGCACTACGTTGACGTCCGATGCTGTCGATCTCGTCTATGAATATGATACACGGCGCCTGCTTCTTGGCCTCCTCGAAGACCTGGCGAATGCGAGCGGCCCCGACGCCCACGAACATCTCGATGAACTCGGAGCCCGACGTGATGATCATGGGGACCTCAGCTTCGCCAGCGATGGCGCGTGCGAGGAGCGTCTTGCCGCACCCGGGCGGGCCGCACAGCAGGATGCCTTTTGGCATTTTGGCCCCTAGTTTAATGTACACTTCGGGCGACCGAAGGAAGTCAATGACCTCGGTCACCTCGCGCTTGGCTTCCTCGATGCCGGCGACGTCGGCAAGGGTGGTGGTGTTTGTTACATCGGCTGTGGACGCGGACTCTTCTTCTGCGTCCTCTTCGTCTTCGCTATCGCTATTTGCTTCGCTTGCTTCGCTTGCTTCGCTATCACTGCTTGCTTCGCTGTTGGCTTCGCTCTCGCTACCGCTCTCGCCAGCATATCCCTCATAGCTTTGTACCTCTTCTTCTGCGTCGTTTACATTGCACTCCTCGCCGCTCTCAGCACTTTCAATGCAATCGAAGGGCTCACGTTTGGATCGTTTGGATCGTTTGGTCTTACCACCCTTTTTCGAGGGAAGCAGGGTCTTAATGCGATTCGGGCCCGTCATGCCGTCCTTGAGGCCCTGAATGCCGTTGTTGGAGCCCCATTGTACAAAGGCGCGCACGACCAGTCCTAGAATGACGACCTCTATGGTGAACTCGGCAATGGCAATGCCGACTTGCGTTAAGTCTATCGGTACAGCTTTTTGTATAAGGCGATTAGGTACTGAGGACCTTGGCCGCAGAGGCAGGCAACGTACGTGGACATGTTTTACAAAGGGTGCCACGGGGCGTGTGGCTTTTAGAGCCCTAGCATGAAGCGGCAGCCCTAGCATGATGCGCCCTTATGAGGAGATAGACCTCTTATACTAAATATGCGCTTTAAGTAACGGGTCGCGCGGGTCGTATAGTTGAAGATCCTGAGGTTGCAGAAGTAGCAGACGTAAATGCAAGACATAACAAGAACAAGCGTGCCACAAATTGCACTGCAAGACGCAGGCGCTCTGATTGCGCAAGGCTCCTATGGTTGTATCTACAGACCGGCGTTGCCGTGTGCGATGTCGGCAAAGGACGCGAAGATGGCCAAGGCAGTCAAGGGCACGAAACTAACTAAGGGCTCTAAGACTTCAAAAGCCGCAAAGCTATCCAAGGTCTCGAAGGTCTTCAAGACCAACGACGATCGCGAGGTTGAGTGGAAGATGTCGGAGCGCGTCAGGTCTGTCGACCCCAAGCAGAAGTACTTCCTGTACGCGACCGAGCAATGCGACGTCACCAACGCCGTGGTCAAGGCCCAGCCTGCCGAAGGACGCAAAGATACGTGTGAGCTGATTACCGGCCCGCTCGGCGCCGCCCGGACCAAGCACCCGATGGTCACGTTGCCCAACGGCGGCGCCCCCTTCGACGCGTGGCTCGCAGAGCGCAAGGATCGCATCGGCCTTCGGGACGTCGTGCGTACGCTGCTGCCATGCCTCGAGGGCATCCGACTCTTGGTCCGTAAAGGCCTTATCCACCAGGACTTCAAGGCCAACAACATCGTCGTGGACGCCCGCGGCTCGGCCAAGGTGATCGACTTCAGCCTCATGACGGAAGCCGCCACGTCGTCCGATCGCATCGAGAACCCGTGGGCCATGACGCACTACTGGCTACTGCCGCCCGAGTACCGCATGCGGCGCTGGATCCACGACTCGCGTATTTCGCGACCCTTGCGTATGAAGCCGCTCTTCATCACGGACTTCGAGCTCGAGCAGTTCACGTTGCAGGAGCTCGATACCATCGACATTCGGTTCAAGAGCAAGAGCGACGTGGAGCGCCTCAAGAACATCTACCTATACTACTGGTCGTCCCATTGCGAGCGTGAGGCTCAGGTGCGGGCGCTGGCGGAACGCTTTGCAAAAGGCGGAGGGGGAGGCAGTGGCCTCGATGCCTACGTCGGACGCGTCGATCTTTACAGCATGGGCCTCATCTTCATATGGGCGTCGCAGTACACGGAAGGCTTCCAAGACGTGGCGGCGCTGCTGCTGGACCCGAGCAACGAGACGCGCGCCCCTGAGCTCTTCGAGTTTGCGGCGCTGGTGCGTGCCATGACGGCGCCAAACCCGGCCAAGCGTGCGACGATCGATGTGGCGATCCGGATGGCCAAGGCCTTTGTTTCGGGCTCGGGTCAGGCGCCTCCTATGTCCATCGACGCCATTAACGCAAGCGCCATGCCCCGTGCGCATCCTCTCACGTACATCCAATCTCAAGGCATCAGCAAGGCATTGGCGCCGGTGCCCACTGGCAAGCGCAAGCCCAAGAGTCGCATGTTCGCCGCCAGGGCCTGAGGCGATATGGGCGGTGGCTTCTTGGCCTTGTCACCAGCGTCGGCCGGGTGGCACAGCGTATAGAAGCATTGCTTGATGAAGTTGGGCCCGTCGATCTTGGCGTCTTCCATGATGGTCTGAAGGGCAGTGAGGGTGTTGTGCCGGTCCTTGGCGTCTGTATCGTCTATGTAATGCAAGAAGGGAGTCATCTTGTAGTAGCGAACCTTGGCCGCATTGGCCTTGGCCTTTGGGAAGATCTTGGACCAAGCAATGCGCTTGTGTTCGACGAGGTAGGCCGCGTAGGCATCACGTACCGAGTACAACGTCACGCCGCCAACAACGGGGGCATCGGCCCAACGTGCGTACGTCAGGGCCAGGTCACGGGCGTGTGGGTCTTGGAGCTCGGGTGGATCTCGAACCTGACCTTGAAGGGTCGGATGGGCTTGCTGGGTAGACGTAGGCGCTGCTAATGTCGAGGGCCCAGCCAATGTAGTCACGCTCGTTACACTCGTAAGTGCCAAAGCCAGTTCTTTTTGTGTCGTATGAGCTGCCTTCAGTTGCTCGATCAGCGCCGCCGCGATGCCTGGATCCTGGGTGCGCATCTGCCATTCACGTTGACGTTGGAGGATCCGGCCACGTTCGGCGTCGGCGTACGCCTGCCACACGTTGTACAAGGCTGGTGTGGTCCAGATGGCATGGCGGTCGTACGCCGGGAAGGCCGGCCACCGGGGCTGATGGACGATGCTGTCCTCGATGAAGACGCGACGTAGGACCTTGAGGACCTTGGTGAACTCGACGGCCGAGCGGTCATGGGCCCGACGCGTCAGGGCTATGTCGGCGACCTCATCGAGTCCCGGGAAGACCGCCGCCTTGAGCTCGGCCGGGATGTCGTCGTCTTGGCCTTCCCACCAACACTCGAAGGCGTCCATGCGTGGATCCCAGCCGTTGGCCTTCAACATAGGAATGGTCTTGAAGGACGCCTTGGCGTACGTGTCGGCCCAGACGCCATGCACCCACCCTTGGTACAGTGCTGCATCGGTCGACACGACGCCGCCCTCGAGCAGGTTGCCGAGGGCCGTTGGGCGATGGATGTGCGTGATTGCCTTCTTGCCGTAGACGTCGCCGCTGTCGAAGGCCGCGTGCTGTAGCTTGGTGTGCGTCGAGCCCGAGATGGCCGCGTTGGCGTTGCGGCCGCCGATCAGGGAGAGGGACCACCATTCGGGTGTCGCGTTCGGGGCTGTTTTTGTAAGGGGCCTTACCAAGTCCCCTTTCATGACCCGTAAGAAGGGAGCGTTGTTGCCGCCCGTGCCACCGACGTCGTGCATCCACACCAAGTACGCCGCCAAGATGCCAACAGGGCATGCGGGTCTGTCTTTGCTCCGCATCCAGCCGAGAAGGTGCTCGCGATCTTCGAGCAAGTTGTCTTCCTTGACGGCACGTAGGCTGGCGCCGATGGCCCATGCACTGACAGGGCGCACGTCGGGGAGCGCATGCCATAGGAACATGCGGAGATCGAGGTTCCGCAGGTCGCCACCACGTCGACCGGCCGCTTGGTTGAGGGACGTCATGAGCAGCGCACGCATCTGGGCGCGCTCTTGGCCTGCTGCCGTCTTGAACGTCTGCTCAAGACGTCCGGCCCAGAGGCCCTCGATCATGGAGCGCCATTCATCGGGATCGAGACGCTTGGTGAGAAGAGACGACGTGGCTGCACTGTCCTGGACGCGGCTCTTGGAACGCTTGACGTCGGCCATCAGTGTTAGACGCAACGTCTGAACCTCCTCTGTGTAGACCATGTCGAAGCCGTAGCCTTGCCATTGGCTCAAGGCCGTAAGATGGCAGACGCTCTGGCGGTACGCGTTGAAGGCACTCTCGGCGGCGCTGTTGGCGCGTCCCTTATGACCGGCCTCGGTACGTGCTGACCAACTGCGTCGACTCGCATCCAGTCGGACCTCGAGGAACCGCTTGGCCTTGGCGGCGCTGTCCATGGCGTAGCTGAGGCCCTCTGCGTCGCACCACGTTGCATACTGTTGGAGGATGGGGTAGCCGTTCGACATGAACGTAGTACGTCCCGAGGCATTGCTGCCGTAAAACTTGGCTATGAGTGCCTCTCGCTTGTTACGTAGGGTCTCGTGGAAGGGTGCCTGGGAGGGTGCCTGGAAGGACGTGAGTGCTTGGACTGAAGCTAGTTGTGTTGCAGCCGTGAACCAAAAACAATCGAGGATGCCCTTGCGTTCGAAGACGCTGAGGGCTGGGAGGTCGGTACGTAGTGGACGTGGCCATGGGTTGTCGGCGAGCCATGCGTCAAGGACGACCGTAAGAGCGTCCATGCTTGCTTTGACACTACTGTGTGAATGATGAAGGACGTGCGTTGTGCACAAGACAAAAGGGTCGCACGAGACACAAAAGTGGGGCAATAGGTTTGATTTCATAAGATGCACAGGATGCACATAGAGTTTTTGGCTAGCACATGTAAGATGGGAAAGCCGCGTTGTCAAGTATGTGGAGCTAAGCTCAACCTTGCCGATCAGACGATTGGTTTGTGCAAGTGCGAGCTCGTCTTCTGCAAGGAGCATCGGCTGCCTGAGAGCCATGCATGTGTTTATAACTTTAAGAGGCTTGCTGCATGCGTCTTGCCAGAGGCAATGATTCCGCAAAAGGTGGTCAAGATCTAAGCGCACGTGTGAGTTGGCGAATGCATGGGGGCGAAGCCCCTTGTGTCGTTAAAGATCGTACGTCCGACGCTTGATCGACCATTCCTCAGCTCCGTTCGCCTCCTTTGCCTTCGCATCTGCCTCCTTCTCGACCTGACGTGCATACGCATGGAAGATCTCGTCGGCCACGTCCCACATGACGGCACACGAGGGGCTGGCGTTGTTGTTGGCGCACGTCTGCATGGCGTCCATCACGGCCTTGCGAACGTCGCTGGCCGACATGTGGTGGCGTAGGGCCTCCTTGGCTTCGGCAATGGCCTCGGCGATGGCGACCGTTTCGGCTGCCGCTATGGCCTTGGCCCGGCGCTCAATGGCGGCCGTGCGTGCCTTCTGTGACTCGGCCTCAACACGTGCATCGTACGTCTCGTACGTGTCTTCCTCATCGTCGAATGGTAGGCTTGTAATGGGGGCCGCACGCGTGGGCGCCATGCGTCTATGAGGCACAGGCACCAATGCCACAGCCTGGCCCTTAGAGGCAATAGACGCACCGACCTTCTTGAGTGCTAGCATACTTCTTACAAAAGTAATCGTATAAAAACAAGTTCGCGTTCTAGTCTTTAAGCAAAGCGCAGCCTAGAAGCGCTAAGCCAGCAAGCTGCCTAGATAATCAGCATCTTCTCGTGTCCCACACGTAGGCCCGTGTGCAGCATGACCGTGTAGCCCGCGGCCTCGATGTTCTTGCAGAAGGCGACGTCCTCGCTGCAGATGTCGCGCAGCACGACGCCCTCTTGGGTAGTGATCTCCTGAAGGGGCGCGTCGAAGTACGGGTAACGCAGGGCCTCGAGGACCTCGCGCCGGCATGCAAACATGCCCAGGCCCGTGTAGGCGACCGGCATGAAGGTCTGGCCCGTCGTGGTCTTGTAGCTCTCGACGTCCTCGGGCGTCAGGAACTGGAACGTGCCGTGCTGCGCAAAGAACGACGTGTCCCACACCTGCACAGACGCCACGTGCTTCAGGTCCGCCATGCGATAGAAGCCGCTTACGACCGGGTGGGTCTTGGTGCTCTCGATCAGCTCGATCAGCTGCTCGGGCTGGAAGATGACGTCGCTGTCTAGGCTGACCCACACGTCGTAGTCAACCTGACCATTGAACGGCTTCTGCTCGACACCACGCAGCACGTCGAGGCCCAGGCACTGCATGCGCGAGAAGGTGACATAGGACGAGAAGCGATTCAGGACGATGGCCTCATAGTTGTTGGCCCACAGCGTGTGCAGTGCCTTGGTCCAGCTCACCAGGAAGTTGCCGCTGAACTCACGTCCGGGTAGGGCGATGATGACGGTCTTGCGCTTCTGGGCCTCGGGGACAGGAGTGGGTGTAGGGTCGCTCATTCTTGTGAAGCTACTACTCCTATGTTGCCGTGCCTTTAAATGGCTTTCTATTGAGGCGCGCCACTGTGTAGGACTAGAGCCTTGTTTTTTCCACACTCTGAGTAGCGTAAGAGGCATAACAGGACAGCGGCGCAATGGCGGCAAATCCCACAGGGTCGCAAATCTTGGGAACGTCCCTCTTGGACCTGCTCTCGACCGATGCCCGGCGCGAGGTGGGGACGTTTGGGCACACGGGGTGCAACGCCCTTGTGCGCTTCTATGACAACGACGACCCGATCGGTCGCGGTTACCAGATCGGTCTGTCCAACAATGCCTTTCTCATCAACAAGCTTTCGAACATGTCGGATACCTTGATCGGCATCGGCACCGATCGGCCCGTCATTACACGTGGCCTCGACATAGGCTACGACCTCAACATTGGTGGCAACCTGCTCAAAGGTGGCCTTCCCTACGTCAGCAGCCAGTGGACCGACTCGAATGTGGGCTCGTCCAACTTGCTTTACTACACCGGACCCGTCAGCATTGGTACGTCCAACTACCCCTCGGGCCTTGCCACGAATCTGGCCCTCAACGTCGGCGGCAGCATCAACTTCACGGGCTCCCTGCTTCAGAATGGCGTCGAGTTCGTGAGCGGCGGCGGGGGTGGCGGCACGACCGTCACTGCCCTCAACAACATCTCAACCAGCAACAACTTCGCGGCCTACAACTTGTACGGCGGCACCACGACGCGCACCGTGCTGACCAATGCACCGACACTGGACGCGCGCACCCTGTACAAGTTCGAGCTGACCGTCGGCCGCTACATCATCAACGCCACGCTGCCCTTCACCAACGACGACGGCCTCGTGCTCGGCGACAACTACCAATGGGTCAAGCTGGGCCTTTATCGCGATGAGGCCCTGGCCGCCGATGCAGGCGCCGCGCCAGTCATCTTCACGAGCATGCGCATCAACAGCAGTACCGAGGTCATCACGCAGCCGCTGTCCTTCATTGTGGAGGTGGTGACGACCGGGATGTACACGATGCTGGTCACCGGCAGTGGCCATACGCTGACGTTCGGGTCCGCCAGTTACGACAGCCGGCTGCGCGTCGTGCCCATCGTGGCCGCGAGTGGCCTGAGCGACACGCAGAACGTGCGGGCCGCGCTGCAGGTGACGCCGCTCAAGTCCATCTTCACCGTCGAGGGCGGGGCGCGATCGGTGTTCGACCTCGAGACGTCGGGCTACTTCATGGCCGCAACGAGCAACGTCAACGTCCACCTCAACGGCACCAAGTACGCCTACATCGACGACATGCACAAGGACTACAGCCTCGACATCACGTACACCTACGACGGCGCCAGTGCGGTGCAGTCGACACGCTTCACCGTGACGCTGGCCGAGTCGGCGGAGCCGGGCGACGTCGTGGACATTGCGGTCTACCCGACGGCGACGGCCGATACGCTGTACGCGGCCGGCTACCTCTTTCAAAAGATCGACGTGCACCCGACGCCGTGGAACACCGTGGCCGGCGGCGGCATTCGCTACCACAACCGGGTGGTCATCGACGGCGACCTGATCGTACAGGGCAGCATCATTGGCGGGTCCAACGCGAGCGACTACACCATGACCAGCCGCTACGACGTGACCGACGTGACGGGCCGCGGCGGCGCCGGCATCGCGGTCGAGTGGGCGCCGTGCTTCCCTGCGCCCTATCTGCTGCCGGGCCTGGGCGGCGGGTGGACGACGACGTGCAACGTGGCGGCCCAACGGTACGCCGGCAACGAGGTGGTGGTCAACCTCTTTACGTCGGGCGTCGTGACTCAGGTGCCCACGGTACTTGGCAACGACTACGTGCTCACGGTGCCCTACAAGATCAAGTCATCGCTGTACGCCAATGGCCAGGTCGTTGGTGACCTGTTGGTCACGGTCAAGCGCGGCGCGCAACAGAACACGTTCAAGGCGTTCGGTCGCATTGACCTGAGCCGCAACGACGGTATACTGCTGCGTTACCTCACCGGTACGACCGAGGCCAGCGTGGGCGCCCTGTCGGCCGGCACCGAGGTCAGCGTCAGCGGCACGATCGTCTTCTGCACGCCGCAGATGACGGGCGGCGTGCCTGCGGACTTCCTGCCGCCCGAGTTCCGCCAGGACCTGGAGGGCCGCGTGGGTGTGAACGTCGGCGCTGCGGCGGTGCGGGCGCAGCTGGACGTGATTGGTAAGGGCACCGAGCCGACGTTGATCGTCGATGCACAGGGCACCGGGAACTCGTTCGAGGCGCGGACGCTGGGTATGCCTAAGCTCGTCATTGCCGCCAACGGCAACGTTGGCATCGGCACCACGAACCCTCTCAAGCCGTTCCATATGGAGGGTGACATGATGCTGACCGGCATGATCTATGATAGCAACATGGCGACGCTGTGGGTGCCCGGGAGCACGCTGAAGTGGCTGCCGACGCTGACGCCACCGGTGCTGACCGTGCAGGGGGGTGCGTCAGGTGTCATTACGTACACGACGCAGCAAGGGTCCTACCGTTACATTGGCAACGAGGTGGTCTACAGCGTGAATATGGCGGGCGTCGTGACGACACAGCAGACCAATCCGCTGCTCGACATGACGCTGAACCTGCCGTACCCGACAGCCGCGGCCAACTACCCCGTGGCGACGATCATGGGCGAGCTATGGCTGAACACAGTGTCGGTGGACGGGGCGTCGTCGAATGCGTTCAAGGCCTATGGGCGGTGTGCGGGCGGCGTCGATTCGAGCAGCGTTACGGTGCGGTTCTTGAGCGGCACGACCGATGCGTCCTTTGGCGTGCTGACCTCGGGCACGCAACTGACGTTGCAAGGCCAGCTGACCTACAACACGCCTCTGATCGCCAATGCCAACGGTGTGCCGCCCAACTACATTCCGGCGCCGATCACCCAGGACCAAATGGGCAAAATCGGCATCAACATGGGCGGCAACACGCCGACGGCGGCGCTGCATGTCGTGGGATCGAGCAATGCGGTGCCGGCGCTCGTGGTGAACCAGACGGCTGCGACTGGGGATGTCGTGCGATTCGAGAGGTCGGGCGTGAGCCGGATGGTCGTGGATGTGAGCGGGAACGTGGGCGTGGGGACCGGTGTGCCTCAGGCAAAACTACATGTGAATGACACGGGAGCTATGATCATACCAATCGGGACAAGTGAGCAACAACCATTTGGTAATATCGGTATGATAAGATTTAATAGTACTTTAGGAAGGCTGCAGTTATTTAATGGTAGTGTATGGAACTCTGTATTAACAGCAAGTACAAATGCTTCCGGAGGCACCGTAGTAGACTTTTTTGGGTATAGAATTCATACATTCACAAGTTCGGGAAGCTTTGTAGTCACAGGTGCTGGTGATGTTGAGTATTTAGTTGTTGCAGGTGGGGGTGGGGGGGCAACCCCTGCTGACTCTAACAACCGTGCAGGAGGAGGTGGAGGTGCAGGTGGCATGTTGGAAGGTGGTACTTTTGTTACCGCAAGTACGTATACGATAACTGTAGGTAATGGCGGAGCATCAGGAACTAATGGCGTCTACTATTCTGTAGGAACATCGGGTGCGAACTCATCGTTTGGAACAATTGCCAGTGCTATTGGGGGGGGGCGTGGAGGAGCGGCCAATGGTCAACCTCCCGCCACTGGTGGCTCAGGAGGTGGTAGTGGTTCGGGGGCTACACCTACAACAGGTGCTGCAGGAATAGATGGACAAGGTTATGCAGGAGGTGCAGGTACAACTACTCTTACGGGGGCGTCTGGAGGAGCTGGAGGTGGTGCAGGTGGAGCAGGCCAGATATGGCAGAATGGTGTGGGAGCACTAGCACTTGGTGGGACTGGTAGGGGCTCTAGTATATCCGGAACATACTTGGTGTATGCACGAGGTGGTGACTCTTCGTCATCAGGTGGTATACAATTCACACCAAGACCAAACTTCGGAGACGGTGGATACGCAAATGGCGTTTCTTCAACTGTTGGAGGAACATCTGGTGTTGTTATTATCAGGTATCGTATATAACTGTCAACGCCCTTTTTCATTCATGTTGCATTGCACTGGTGGCAGTTGGCGGCAACTAAGTAAAATAAATGCACATTGCGACAGCTACACCACATGCTTTTTGTACCCACCATGTAGAGTCACTCAAAGACCAACATGTCCGCCCCCGCCAACTCGGCCGTCTACGTGGATCCCTCCACAGGGGCCATCTCGACCGGCGCCGTACAGTTCCGGAATCGGATCATCAATGGCGACATGCGCATCGATCAGCGTCTGGCGGGGACGGCCAACGCGGCGCTACTCACCGGCCAGGACGTGTACACCGCCGATCGGTGGGCGGTGTGGCGCAATGCTAGCGGCGCCAACTACACCGTGCAACGCATTGCCAACGCAGGCGCCCCCGGCAATGATTTCGCCCTCCAGGCCACGGTGACCTCGTCGGCGACGCCAGGCACGAACGACATCTACTTCATGCACCAAAAGATCGAGGGCTACAACGTGAATGACTTTGGCATGGGCACGGCCAATGCGGCCTTCTTCACCATCTCGTTCCACGTGCGCTCGAGCGTGACGGGGACGTTTGGCCTGATCGCGACGAATGCGGCGAAGAACCGCTCGTTCGCCACGACCTACACGGTGAATGCGGCCAATGTATGGGAGTACAAGGTGATCACCATCAAGGGGGACGTCACTGGCACGTGGGCGAAAAACAACACGACGGGCCTGGACATCATCTGGTCGCTGGGCGCGGGGTCGGGTGCGTCAACGGCGGCGGGTGCTGCTTGGGTTGCGGGCGGCTTTTACAATGTGACGGGGGCGGTGCAGTTTGTGGGGGGTGCGGTGGGGGCGACATTTGCGCTCACGAACGTGCAAGTTGAAAAAGGAGGGGGGGCGACGCCTTTTGAGGTGCGGCCTTATGCTATGGAATTGGGAATGTGCCAACGCTATTACGAGAAGTCATATGCAAATAACACGACTCCTGGAACAATAACAGCCTTGTGCTCTGTGCATCAGCGGCTCGTTGTAACAGGCACATATATTTATGTTTTCCCCCATGTTTATTTCAAGGTAACAAAACGAGCAAATCCGAACATAACAGTATACAGCACCGGCACTGGTACAGCAGGGAATTGGACAAATGACCGGCTTGGAAATCAAACTCATTCGCCATTTGTAGATAATCAGAACTCTCTATCAGATTATGGATTTTGGGTGTACTCAAATACTGCTTACGCAATTGGCGATGGCATTTCTTTTCATTGGGTTGCCTCAGCTGAGATTTAACTGATGATCACTTTCTCGGCAACCGCATTGTCGGACATGTCGAAAGCACCTGTGCCACCCCAACATGCGTCTTCGTCCGTGGCTTCCCACCATTCACAGGCACATCCTCATTCACACTGTAATACACCCTACGTATGCCACGTTCCCGTATGAGCGCCTCACAGTTCGCACACGGCTTGCTGAGCCTAAGCGGGTGGGTGGGGCAGCTGTGCCTGCGGCCTATGCGGACGACGTACATCTCGCACTCACGCAGGTAGCTCGGCGGCTTCCCGCGCAGCTGCATGATCGCCGCGACCTCCGCGTGCACCGACCATGCATGCCGGTAGTGGTTGACCGTGTACTGGTTGAAGCCGGCTGCCACCACCTTGTTGTCCTTGACGATCACGGCGCCGAGCTTGTGCTCCAGGGGCGACTTTTGGGCCTCGACGATGGCGCGCTCGCAGAAGGCGGTGTGGGCGGTGGGCTTCATTGTGCCTGCTACTCACTGCGCTTACGGGCGCATCACTACTCAATCATACACTCTGGGTATTCCTTTAAGTGGACGATCTGGAACTCCTTTTTTGGAATGAGGCACTTACACCTTTACACTTGCGCGCTGCTGCCGCGCCACCGCAAACGCAAAGGCACCTACTCATCGCTCTCCGTGCCGCCCACCATGCCCTTGAACTTGTTCCAGGCCTTGAGCACCGCCCCATTGGGCTTGCGGCCCGGCTTGCCCGGCGACAGCGCCTTGACTGCCTTGACTGCCTTGGCCGCCTTCACCGGCGACAGCGCCTTGGCCGCCTTTAACGCCTTAGGCGGGCGGCCCGGCTTGCGCTTGACGGCCGGCTCGGCGACCTGCTGCTCCTCGGCCGGCTTCTCGACCGGCTCCTCGGCCTGCTCCTCGGCCTGCTCCTCGGCCTGCTCCTCGACCGCCTTGGCCACCTTGACTGCCTTGGCCGCCTTTGGCGGGCGGCCCGGCTTGCGCTTTACCGCAGCAGCCGCCGCGGGCGCCACCTTGGTGGCCTTGGCCGCCACCTTCTTGGTGGCCTTGGACGCGACCTTGAGTGCCTTAGCAGCCTTAGCAGCCTTAGCAGCCTTAGCAGCCTTAGCTGCCTTGACCGGCTTCTTCTTGGGCGGCGGCTCCAGGATCTGGACGCTGTCGTTGTCGTCAGCGTCGTCGGAGCTGTCATCGCTGTCGTCGCTGCTGCTGTCATCGCTGTCGTCGCTGTCGTCGCTGCTGCTCACGTCAGTGCCCGCGTTGATCAGCTCATCTGCAAGGTGTTGAGAGAGGCAAAGAGACATGAGCAACATTGCAGCAACATTGCAGCAGCAGTGCAACAGCAGTGCAAAAGCAAGCGCAAGCAGCGCACGCACCCAGGTTGGCAGGCTTGGGGCACGTCCACTCGGCCTCCTTGATGTAGCCGACATCCCTGATCTTGACCCAGGTGGGCTTCCAGCCGACCAGGACCTCGTCGCCCCGGCACTCCATGATCTGAGTGTACTCGAACTCGCCATCCTGTTGGTTGGGCACGCAGGCGCGGGCAGGCGGGCAGGAGCGCAGCAGCGCAGCAGTTAGGCGCTGAGTGCTGCATGTGCTAATAGGGAGCCGGCGGCGGCAAGCCAAACACACCTGCAGCTTGGGCTTGGGCTGGGGCTGGGCCTTCTTCTTGGGCGGCATGCTGAAGAGGGGAGGCCGCGGCATGACAGCGACAGCGACGGGAGGTGCTAGCGACGCAAGCGACGTAGGAGGTACCTGGTCTACACTTTGGAGGGGCGGCGCGGCGGAGAAGATTGCAGCGATGTCAGAGACTGTAACGGTGCAGTTGCGGCGGCAGGAGGCGGGCTGACCGAGCGCGCCGGGAAGGTGGCCAGGTCCCGGCTAGATATATATGCAGCAAAAAGGCCGTAGAGCGCCGCTGCTAGATCGCCGGCCCGCCGCACCGGATGCAGTGTGAGCGGATGGCGAAGCTCGCACTTGTGAGTGGTGGCGGCGGCCTGCCCCTTGAGAGCTGAGGCCTGGAGCTGCAGCGGAGTTTTTCGCGGCCATCGATCACTCTAGTCGCTCGCTCACTCTAATCGCTTGATCGATGGCCGCCGCCCACAGATCAACCAAGCTGCACGATTATTGTCTCGCTGCTGGTGCGCCCGCCGGCCGCCCGCAGCCCCAGGCCGGCCCCTTGCTCCCGCCACTGTCGCACGCTCCTGCCGCTGCCGCGCTGTCGCACGCTCCTGCCGCTGCGGCTCTGCAACACTGCTGCCCTTGTGTAAATATTGGGTCTATCTAGGTCTTTACACACACAGCACATCTGCAAGTACACAGAGATTGCCTATATTATGCCAGGTTGGCCGCGACGCCCCGTGTTAGACGCGACGCCCCGTGTTAGACGCGCTGCCCCCGTGTTGGCCGCTCACTTCTTGGCCTTCTTGGGCGCAGGCTTCTTCTTGGTCGCCGCCGCCTTCTTGGTCGCCGGCTTCTTGACAGCCGGCTTCTTCTTGGCCGGCGCCTTCTTCTTGGCCACCGGCGCCGTGTCGACCGCGCCGTCGGCCTCGTCCTCGTTGCCCTCGTTCTCGTTGCCCTCGTTCTCGTTGCCCTCGTTCTCGTTGCCCTCGGAGCCGCCCTCGGAGCTGCTGTCCTCAGAAAAGTTCTCCATCTTCTCGTCGTCCGAGGAGGAGTCGGGAATGGGGAACCCGGAATCGACTGTTGGGTGGGCGCACGAGTGGGGGCGCGCGAGTGGGGGCGCACGTGAGTGGGCGCGTCTTGGAAAAAGAAAGGCGCCGGCGGCAACCCGGCCCTGCATACCCGAGCTGCGGCACACACCGCAGATCTGCTCCCAGTTCTCCGGCTTGTTGCCGTTCTTAAAGGTCGCGTGGTGCGGGTCCACGATGTTTTCCACGTTGATGAACTCGGTGAGGTAGACCACCGGCACCTGCCACTTGCCGGTCTCAGTGTTGAGCCGAGTCTGATTCAGCAGGTGCTTCACCTCGTACTCCTGTTGAGCGGAGATCGAGAAAGAGGGCGGGGCCAGCGTCACGTGGGCAACAGGCACGGGCAACAGGCGCGGGTGACAGACACGGGCAACAGGCAACAGCAAGCGGCGATTGGCTGGCGGCGATTGGCTGGCGGCGATTGGCTGGCGGCGATTGGCTGGCAAACGACCAAGCAGCAAAGCACCTTCTCGACGGGGAGGCGGGCACGCGTTGCCATCTGTATTGAGGACGCGCGCTTGGGCACCTGTGGCGAAGGGGCGGCAGAGGGGTGCGGCAAAGGCCGGGGGAGGAAGCTCAGTCAGAGACGGTGAACGGTGTGTGGGAAGCGGGCAAACGGCAGTGCCTGCAGAGAGCCAGAGACCGATCCAGAGACCAGCAGTGCCCACAGCGCGCAGCGCCCTGCAAGCGCTCATGGCGGCCGCTCCAGCCCCAGCGGCGCCGCGAAGAGGCCTATGTTGTCACGGTGTCCGTAACAGCGGCCGCCCCTAGCGCCGTACCTGGCAGATCGAGCAGAGAAGGCGGACGGCAAGGACGGCGGCGGCGGCGACGGCGCACGACGGTGACGGCGGGCACCTGGAGGCCGGTGGCAAGCGGCGGCCGGCAGACAGGGTAGGTATGAGATAGCGACGGCGATTTGCTACGAAACGGCGGATCGGGGCCGAGCCAAATGAGCGGCCGGTCCGCGGAAAGTTGGCGATCGAGGCAGGCAGTGGCCGTTCTCCGCCTAACGACAGGTCGCTGCCCGCACCTTTAGCAGACTGGACGAGTAAGGGTCCTACAAGCTTAACTCCGGGCGGCGGCAGTCGGGCGGCTGGTCGATCTGGACTTAAAGCGGGGCGGCGGTAACAGAAGTAGCGAGGGTCTCGGCTTCGACAGTCGGTCCCTTAAAACGCCCCGGTCGCCGCGATTCCTAACAAAGTGTGATGTTGTGAAGAAGTGGGCCGGGCGACTTCTCCCAGAGTCTCAAGGTTTCTCACAGGTTCCTCCCACCCTAGATATATCTGGATGGGTCGGCGGAGAAACCTTCGGACACAGGCCGCCGGAGTCTCAGGTTCTCGGGCAGACGATAGATCAAGCCGCAACTAAGTAATAGCCCCGAAGTCCGGCAAGTCCGACGGCCAGACGGAAACGGTGCCATTTTGCGGGGTTCTCGCGGACTCTCGCTACTGCCAGGGAGGCCCGGGCGCCTTCCTCAGGCCACCCCCGGCCGTCGGCCCTAGACAGTTGAGTTCTCCGGTGTCTCAGCATCCTTGTTTTTCGTCGCCGGGCCGTCGTTAGCCCCGTTTCCTAGTTGCGGTCCCTTTTGCCAAAAGAGCGGAGCAGTCTTTGCCTCGCCCTTGCTATCCTAGGCTGTCGCCATGCCGCCGCTGGGCGATTCTCGCATCAGAGTGGTGTTGTGCACCCATGGCCGGCAGCCGCCGCTTCTTAGTGGCCGGCAGCTCGGCATTCTAGCAACGTGCAGGGCAGGGCGCACAGGGCGCACAGGGTGCCAGCGCTGTGAATGGCCTGCCCCTTGCACCACCGCCCTTCCTGAGCACCGGCTCCTTGTTTTTGCATACAGGCCAATCACATTCCGCCCCGCTTCCTGCTCCTGACTGGCCTAGCACGTGGCAGCCTTGCACGCAGCGCCCGCACGCCTGCACGCCCGCCCGCGCCAGCCGTCACCCGCGCCCCGGCGGCGCCCGCCGTTTCCAGAGCGCGCCGCTAGGTTGGGAATTGACCACATGCCGTGTATGCACCGACTGCACATGGCGCGCCGCAACTGCCGGGCGCCAGCACTCCGCCTGCGCTGGCGTCCGGCGGTGGCGCTGCGCCAGGGCGCGTAAACATCAGCTGCACCAGCACAGCCAGCACAGCCTGCATCCAGATGGATAGGCACCCTGATTTCCCTTGATTTTGACCGCTGCCTGGCCTGGGCGGCGGCCTAGGAGAGGGCTCTTGAAGGTTTTTGGCTCCCGGTCCCCTCGTTTCGAGGTGCTTTCGCCCGCCCGCCGGCCGCTCCGGCCGCCATTCTCCCTTCCAGTACCGGCCATCGCCATCTCGACCGCCATCTGCATCTACTGCCCTCGACCGCGACCGCCAGGTGTGTGCCACCGCTCCGCACTGCCCCGCTTTGCCTTTTTGGCCCGCCCGGCCATGGCTTTTCGCACGCCCCGGGCCCACCCGGGAGCTGTCGTTGGCCGTGGCGGCGATGCCAACCGGTGCTCGTGCCATGTGGGGCGGCGCCGGGGCCCCGCCGGCCCAGGCGGCACCGGGGCCGCTCAGCTGCCGAGGGTGCCCGCGGCTGCACGCGCACTGCGAGGCACGCCCGCCCGCCTGCACGCCCGCCCAGAGCCCGCCGCATTTGGGGCCGCCGCCCGCTGCCCGTGCCGCCGCCAGCCCCCGCTGGCCGGTGCTGGGCTGCGGCGGCAACTTTGCGGCCGAGGGTGCCCGCGGCTGCGTGCGTGGCTGCACGTGCGCTGCAAGGCCCTTCCATTGCCAGATCGCCGCCGCTCGCCGCATTTGGGGCCGCCATCCCAGCCGCCGCTGGTGCCGCCGGCCGGCGCCTCTCGGCCCCTTGGTGTTGCGTCGGCTGCGCAGGCGCGCCTGGGGCCTGCATGCCTGGGGCCTGCGTGACGCTCTCTCACCCTCTCTCTTTTTCCGCCCCTCTCGATGCCGAAAGACAATCACAGGTTCTACCATGACGAACAACAACCCCCGGCCTGGCGACTGGATGATCATCGATGCAGCCGGCAACGTGATCAACGACAACGCGGCCGACGGCAACGCAGCCGCCGCAGCGGCCATCCTGGCATGGCGGCCGGACCTGAACTTCATCGGGGCATATGACTATCTCCGTCTCTACCGTTCTGCCGTCCGCTGCCCCTCCACCCTGGCGCCCACCGTCCGCCTGAACCGGATCGTGCGCTCCAACATCGGTGCTATCTACGACCTGGTGCCCATCTACCAGCCCCGGCTGCAGTGGATCCACGACGGCTTTGCAGGTGTTCTGGCGCCGGAGCTGCCCTTCGCCGATTGGGTCTTCCTGAGCGAGGGCATCGAGGACCTCATCGTGGCCGCTCAGCACGACGCGCCCCCTGCGTAAGTGGTGGCGCCGCCTCGCCGCGCGCCTCCTCGCCCCTCCAAATGCACAGCCGCTTCTGGTTTTGGTTTTTCATCCGGCGCGCCGCCACCCCTTCACCCACACACAACACGCTCAAACACGCTCCAACACCCGCCTTCTCTCCTCCCCTCATTCCCTCTCTGCTCCCAGGCTCCACAACGAGATCGCCACGACAACTCGCACCGCCGCCGTCACGATGGCTGTCCTGCTGCTGGCCGGCCAGAGCCTCACCGAGGCCGGCCTCTCCCCGGGCCGGGCGCTGGAGCTGCTGAGCACACGCAACTGGGCGGGTGTGTTTGCTTGCGCTGCTGCTGCTGGGCTGCTGCTGGGCACCGCCGCCTCTTCCTTGCTCACCACCTCCCACCCCCCCACAACCAACTCACACATATACAGAGATCCGGCGCATGGCGAATAACGCGCTGCCCTTTGGCAGGCGCAACGTCGACCCTGTGCCGGGCTTCTGCACCACCGAGGCGGCCCGGCTGGAGCGGGCTCATGGCCTGTCGCAGCAGGTCCAGCAGTCGCTGGTCCGGCCGGCGGAGCCCATCTCGTCCCCGCCGCCCGCCCAGCGCCCGTGCACTCGCGCGTCGCCCCCGCACCCGGCCACAGGTGCGCTGCTGCTGCTGCTGCTGTTGCTGTTTGTTGCTGCCTTGCTGTTGCTGCCTTGCTGCTGTTGCTGCCTTGCTGCCTTGCTGCTGTTGCTGCCTCGTACCTCTCTCATATACATACACGTACGTTACGCTTGGCGCTGCATCGCAGGCGACGGCGTGGTGGTGAGCTCGATCACCATCGGCACCGACACCACGATCGGCACCGACACCGGCACAGAGGTCACCGAGGTCACCGACGTCACCACAGACTCGGTTCCGCAGGCCATTCTGTGCAGCCCTGTCAGCAGCCCCGTGCGCAGCCCCATCCTGATGCGCCCGCGCCTGCAGCCTGGACTGCCAGGCCGGGGCCTGCTGCAGCCCCGGCAGCTGTTCGAGCGGCCTATGGAGCGAGCAATTCGCCAGCCCGGCACTCCGGGGCTGGCGCCCCCTCGGGTAAGGGCCAGCCATAGTAGGCGCAGGGGCAGGGGCGCGCTAAGCGCTCCTACATCTGCACCCCACACACTCACACACTCACACACTCACACACTCACACACTCACGCACTCACACTCCCTTCCACACCTCCACACCTCCACACCTTCACCCTCACATCCGCAGTGGGTCAGCCTGGCCTCGATCATCGAGCGGGCGCGGCTGCTGCCCATCAACGCGTTGCAGCAGGCGGGCCGGCCCTTCCCGCCGGATCACGGCATCTATGATCCGGCGACCGGCGGCCCGGCGACCGTCAGCTGGCTCTTCGGGGTGATGATCGGCCACGCCATGAGCCCCGAGCTGAGCGCCCGCCTGGCCGCGCTGCCGACGGCGGACGACCCGATCATGCGCGACGCAGGCTTCACCTTCGAGCAGCTGGTCCCCACCATTCGCGACATGCTGACCAGCGGCCTGGTCCGCTTCGAGGAGGGCGACCTCGCCCATGGTGTCTTCTATGTCACCGCCAACCTCCAGGACCGCCTGATGCGCGAGATGGACGCGCGGGGGGTGCTGGCGCCGCTGGAGGCGTGGATCCGCCAGCTGGTGTGTGCCTTGCCTTGATTTGCTTACCTCTTTGGTCTGTCAAATACAAGGCTTTCACTAATCTCACCCGCTACCGCTCTCTCCCT